>Ga0164292_10000833_pt1 | contig 24529 bp, 18 predicted proteins | sample GEODES117metaG_FD_111486 | JGI IMG/M metagenome (GOLD analysis project Ga0164292, IMG submission 111486) | Eutrophic lake water microbial communities from Lake Mendota, Wisconsin, USA - GEODES117 metaG | ecosystem: Environmental > Aquatic > Freshwater > Lake | place: USA: Lake Mendota...
ATTGGTGCCGTTAGCTGTTTGGTGAAAGCCAGTTAATGGCCTACCACGCATTTTCTTTCCAGGATGTGTTGTGTAATTAGAAAAGTCTAAACTATAAAGTCCTTCTGCTGGAATTACCTCACCACCGTCAATACCTTGATTACAATAATAGGTATTATTTCTTCCAGTTGTATTTCCATTTCTAGTTTCAGTGCTGTAACAGGTTTCGTAATTCATATTACCAAGACGCCAGCTTGATTTAGGTAGCACCCCATTTTCTAATTCATTAGTGCCGATTTTTTGTCGGTCTTTAACAGTTATTAAAAAATGTTCTTTAACATTTGTTTTAAATAACGAAACTATAGAAATGTTCTCTTTTAAAATATAAATCAATAATAATATCAAAATTATTATAGTCAATAATAACATTATATATAAATATATTTTTTTTTATTTAATGATAAGAATAAAAGAATAAACAAAATAATTTTATATCAAAAAATACAAAAAGATATATTAAAAATATATAGTAATAATATATCCTAAAATAATATGGATCCTTATATACAAAATGTAAACAATCTATTCCAAAAAGAAATAATAAATATACCCGAATTTATAATTGATACTCAAGAAAGTTTAGAAAAAGATACCTCTGGAAAAGAAACACAATATCCAATAAATACAATTATTTCGCCATTATTTTATTTTTTTGATAGATATTTAAATGAAAACATAGGATCCGTAATTGGTACGCTAACAAAATTTATTGAAATAACAAAAATAAATGAGATTGATGGATTAACAAATGATCGCATTATTCATGTGTCTTTATTAAATCACGCTACTATCTTTAATATATTCAAATATAAATCATACAATTATCTATATTATTCTAATTCAGGATTGGGTATAGAAAATCAATTAAATAATACTGATTCAACAAGTTGTAAGTTATTTTTAATTCATATGCCTAATATTGTAGATTTTGATATAATATTAGAAAAAATTTGTAAAATATTAACAATTATTGAACAAAGCCCTATTGATTTATTTATTGGTATTTTATCCGATTCTCAAATAGATAAACGTGATATAATTATTCAACAATTGGAATTTATTATTAATGAAATCATAGATATTTTACCTACATTTGATGCTAATATTTTAAATCTAGAATTTCTTAGTATTTTTTATTCAAGAGTAATTTTTGATGAAGATAGAAATATAAATAATTATTATTATTTAATCTATACTTTTCTTAATTATTTAGTCTCAATTGAAATTATGTCTGAAATTTCATTTAATGAATTATTATTAAAAAGTCAAAGCGCAATATTTAAATCACATATTCAAAAGCTATATATTAATCAAGATACAGGTGTTAAATTTAGTTTTATGGAATTATATATTAATTCACGTAATAATTATAATAGAACGGTTTACAACAATTTACAACTTGAAATGGATCAACAAGCTTTTAGAAGTGATTATATTTATAAATATTTTATAGATGATATTCATATAGAATTAGATAAATATGCGAGTGTAAGTGATGTGTTTCGGTTTAAACGAAAAGACATTATACTAGATTTAAAACCATCTGGATTATATAATTATAAACAGATTGGTGGTTCCTGTACATTTTATTCTTATTATAATTTAGTTTTAAACAAACTATTTTTAAATAACTGTGATTTGTATTTGAGTAATAAATCAGAAGCTGTAAAAAATGTAGTTGATCCTATTTTAAATATACATTATATTATGCTTTATAGTTTGTGTATTTGTAATGATGACCAGTATTTTGAATGGGATTTTTCATCAAATAAAATATTTCATTTCAATTATCTATACAATATTTTAATAGAAAATAACTTCGAACATGAAATAACTAATTTTTATCCAAGTAAATCGTTACTTTTTTTTTCAAAACAACCTTTAATAGATACATTATTAAATACAAGTGTGCAAGGATATTTAGAATCAATTGGTGTAAATAGAACAATTAAATCGGTCATAGTGGAAGATACTTACTCGCTTATGCGTGAATTAAACGATTATTTAAATTCTATAATTAATCAAATTCGGAATAAAAAACCTATAAATATTTTAGATATACAACCAATACTATTAACTAATCGTGATAATTTAATACCATTAGTTTTACAAATATTAGACATTAAATGTGTAAAATATATTGAAGTTATATATGATATTTATCTTATTTATTTATGGTATTTTATACAATTATACGCACATTCAGATTCACAAAAGGTAATATCGATTGGTTCTGAAAAAAAAATATTTAACGTTCTTGTACCACTATATTGGAGTAGTAATGTAGATACAAGTAAATGTGGAAGTCAAATTGAGTGTAGAATAAAAAAATGCAGCTATAGTACTTTTTATATTAATTTTCATCAAAACATAGATTTCTTTTTAAATAAGTTTACTTTTGTTGAACAATATAATTTATCAGAAATGATAGGAAATAATTTTATAGATAGAGATTTATTTAAAATTAATGGTTTACTTAAATTTAAATATTGTGGTTTTATTTTTATAAAAAAAGAAGTTGATAAATATAATTACTATGAAAATATGATTTATGATTCAAGTATATTTACGGCAAACAATTTTATAAATAAATCAATAAATGATAAAACACTTTCCAGATTAACATCTTTATATTTTAGAATAAATTATCTTGTTATGAATAAGGAAATTGATCCTTTTTTAAAAGATAAATATATGACACAACAGAAAAATATTATTGATTTAATTAAAGATTTTATTATTCAAAATATTAACATTGAATATGACTATGAAGATTTTGAACAGGATTTAGTTCATTTTTTAAAAAAAAATGAATTTAATAATATTGAAGACACGTATTTAATTTTTATTCTATCAAATAAGAAATATTTAATTATAAATGATATTGAAACTTGTGTTAATAGTATATTTTATACATATTTAAATGTTATGGAAAAGGATACTATTATTATAAAGGGTAGAGTACCAAAGGAAAAATTGTATATGAATATACGTCATTTATTACATGGTCGCAATGAATTATTAGATTTTGATAATGATTTACAAAATCATTCAAAATGGATCACTGATTATGATATAAATTTAGTAGATACAAATAAGTTTCAAATAAATTCTCAAGAATATTTTGTGGTAAAACCTGAATATTACTCGCCAATATCTAAAATTTTATCAAGGTTTGGGTGTAATAGTCAAAATTATTATGAATTTATTATTCTATTTCCAAGTGGACAAATAGATTCCGATTGTATAGAATACAATTCTAAACCACATAGATTACCATATGAATGGCAACAACATTTTATCCCCACTGATTTAAGTCGGTTCTATTATGTAAGACCTTACATAAATAAAATAGAATATACTAAACCAAATTTTGATACATTTAAAATAAAAAATTTAAACGGAACAAACACACAATTCAACATGTTCATATGTATAAAAAAAAATAAAACGATAATTGAACTAAATTTTTTGGAAAATAACTTAGATGTTAATAATTGTTTTTATCATAAAAATAGAGAAAAATACAAACTTGATTTTAATATAAGTTTACCATTTAGGGCATTATTATCCGAAACAACCCCATATTTATGTTATAAAAATAGGGACAATCAAGTATTTATTGATATTATACATACAAATGCCTATTGGTATAAATCGAATAGTTTGAAATATATTAATTTTTGGAGTAACGATAATTATGTTGAAACTATTAAAAATTCTGAGTTTAAGATTATAAACTTCGAATTATTGAACTCGTGGTTATTTCCAAAATCTAATCAATTTGAACCAACCATATATTTATCTATATTTGATTTTTATCCAACTAAAAGACGACTTTATTTTACAAAAGATGAATTAAATAAGCCAGTATTTATAGATGATGATGAAACTGCTCAAATAAATGATATTCTTAAAGAAATAGGCCAATTATTAACTACAAACTTACTGTATAATAAGCAATTTGAAAAAACATTTACAGAGGTAATTCAAGAAGAATTAACAAAAGATGCTGAAAAGGAGAAAGTTATTGAAAGTTTTCTAGAACAAAATAGACTTTGTGTTACATTTCACTTAACAACTGAATTTTTAAAAAGAAAAGATGAATCTATAGAATTATTTCAGAAAATGCTAAACTCTTTAGAAATTAAACATGATTTTAATATGTTTCATTTAATTATAAGAAATTTATCAGTTGTGGTAAAAATTATGATAATTAATACGATGTTACATCAATTAAAATTAATAGATGCGTCTAAAACAACCTGTTGGGAAATCATAAATTTTCTAAATGTAATAGATAATATTATTTTTACTATTGAAAAATTAAAAATGCCGTCAGATAACCCGTTTTTTTTATATGAAATATTGTTTTTATTACAATGTTCATATTTTTATAAAAAACCTCAATTTGAAAAATACAAGTTAATTTTAAATGATATGATTATAAAAAAGGATGATTTAACATTACATCAATTTATGATGGGTAAAGGAAAAACTTCAGTTTTGACTCCACTTTTAGCGCTTTCAAGTAATATTAAAATGGGTAAAATAGCAAATATTATTACAACAGAACATCTTAAAAAAAATACAATAGAATATTTATCAATGTTATACACTATTTTTAATTTAAATTATCAAGTTATGACTGATTATGAATATAAAAATATATGGTTAAATGAAACTGATATAAATTTGGCCGCCACACACGCCTCTCATTCGTTTTTTCAGTCTAATTCAAGTAAGCCAGTTGATATAGATGTAAGTCCATTGGTGGAAAAAAATAATATTTCCAATTATATTAATATTATAGATGAATTCGATTTACATCATAATTATCTTCAATCAATGTTTAATTTAGTTAAAAAACGACAAGAAATATCTGAATCATTATATAATTATGTATTTGACTATATATATTCTAAAATAAATAGTAGTATTCCTTTTATTAGACAAGATATTAAAGAAATTACAAATTATAGTTTATTTAATACTATTTTAGACAGAGAATACGCAAATGCTATTAAGCTGAGATATAATAAAGATTATGGATTTGCTCATCTATTTGATAAAACAGATATATTGTTTGAAAAAGATATTAGGTTGTGTGTTCCTTTTTCTAGAAAAGATACACCATTATATCATTCTAATTTTTCAAATATAATCTTAACAATAATATTAACAATTCATTATTATATTACTAATAATAATCAATTAGATGAAAATTATGATTATTATCTTGTAGTTAATAATTATAAAAAAATAATTGATATTTTGCCTATAAATTTTTATGAAGACTGGATGTTGTATTTATCTACATATGACTATTTATCTCTTGAAAAAGTCAAAGAAACATTACATACTATTTATTCAAATAATTCATATACACATTTATACCCAACAATAATAAAAAAATTTTTATATGTGGTTAATCAAAGTAAATTATATTATGCTTTAGAACAATACAATGTTTCTTTTCAAGATGTAATATACAATGTATATGAACAATGGCAAGTAGGATACACTGGGACAATTTATCTAAATTTAAATAAATATTTTGCTAATGATAAATTTGTATTTAGAAATAAAATCGAAGATTTTGATGAAAAGATTGAAGTAAGATTAGCTATAGAGGCGTATGGAAGTCCCATTGATTTTAATAAAAATGAAGTATTAACTATGAATATAGATAAACTTAATCTAGTAGATGATCAAATATCATTTATTATGGGTAATGGGTTTAATCGTGGTATAGTCGATTTGGCTGGATTATTTTTAGATTATAAAAATAGAAATATTGCCGAATATATATCAAAATTAATATCAAAAAAACGTGTTGTTTATTTAAATGATAATCATCAAGGAATGGAATATTCCCAAATAGATAATTTAGATACGAAATACACACCTTTTCATGAAGACAATTTTTATTATTACGATCAATGTCACACAATAGGAACCGATTTGTCCCAGCCTAATGATGGATATGTTGCTATAATAATGAATAATAATACTAGATGGACAGAGTTTGCTCAAGGCATATTTCGGTTTAGAAAATTAAATCATGGAACATATATGAAAATTATATATATCCACAGAGATAATGAACGATTTGAAACTCCTCTTACGAATAAAGATATTTATAGAATAATAGAAACAAATGAAAGAACATTTCAAAATAATCAAGAATTAGGTATAAAATTTCAATTATTGAAAGCGATGACTCGTAAAATATCTAAAAATTATTTAGAAAGCCGTTTATTACAAGAATTTATATTAAATGAACCATTGAATATAGACTATTGCATAAATTTAATAAAAGAAAATATAATTAATTTAAATGATATTATAGAACCAACCCATAAAAATGAATTATATATTTTCATTAAAAATTTATATACATCAATAATAAGTAGTAATACTGAACAACTTATACAATTAGTAACGGGTAATGAATGTCATCAAAAACAACTAAAAATAGATACAAGTATTGAGAGAAATATTGAGAGAAATATTGTAAGTGAAAATATTATCCTGAGTCTTAATAGATTTATTAAAGATACTTATGATATAATTGTTCATTTAAAATGTTCTTATTGTTTCAATAAAAATGCATTTCCTCTATTCTCTAATGAATACAACGCATTAATAAATGAAAAAAAAGTATATGTTAGTTTTAATCTTTTTTGTTTTAATAATTTTATTATCAATAAAACCACTCCATTAGTTTTTGTTGAATTTGCTGATAAAATTTTAATTGAAGTGTCTTGTGTTGCGTTGGACTACTACATTACTAAATTACCAATTTATAATTTTAATGGAATTATACTTAACCAACATCTATATAATAAATTAAATACAACAAATCCTTTTAAATTAGATATTGATTATAAAATTGTGCATATTTTGAATATTGAAAATTATATAAATCCAATTAAAGACCATAATTATATCCAAATAACTGATGAAATACTAACCAATGTATTTTCAAATCTAAACAAACAAACAGGCAAGGCATTTTATAGTATATACCGAAGTTTAATTATTAATGAAAATTATTTTAAGATATCTTTTAGTAAAATGCCTTTATTGCGTTTTTTTGTAGAAACATATAGAGAAGAAGAGATTATAGATATTTCAAGAGATGAAGATAAACCATTAAAAAAATCCACTGATTTATGTGATAAGCGAGAACATCATAGAAAATATAGAATTGATAATATATATTTTAATAATTTAAGTAATATAAATGGAATTGATTTAACAATTGATAAGTATGTAAAAGTTCCACGTGTAAATTTTGATTTAGTTTATAATTATTTATATGATAGTTTGAAAATTTAGAAAGATATTATATTTTTACACCTTTGCACATTAAAAACGCCGACTTAACTACGAAAATATAATTAAAGGAACATATCAAAGACCAACCAAATTTATTAGGAAAAAGTCAAATAGAACAAGAAAATTAAAGAATTATTTGTAGCACATGTAAAGTCGGCGTTTTAAATGTGCAAAGGTGTAAAAATTGTATAATAATTACAAAATAGAGAAAGTAATTATAAACCTATAGAAAATGAGTCATCTAAAAACTTACTGTTTTTTATCATATATCTAATATTTAACGTTCATAATGAGTAATTTATGAAATATTGCGAAGACTCCTAGATACATCATAATAATAATTATATATAATTTAATTTAATATATATATTAATAATATATGCGTCGTTCTAAAGACGAATTATTAACATATTTATTAGAATTAGATAATCATGAAGAATTATATAAACTAAAATATCAATTAGAAACACAACCATTTTGTGGAATTCAACAATGTTATGACCTTGAAAAATTTATTTTTCATATATTATCAATAGAACAAAGAGAATTAGTAATAAGTCAGATAAAGAAAATATCAAAAGATATTCAACAAAGAATTCATATTTTTACAACATATGATTACTATAATCAGTGCTCTGAAAAAATAAAATATTTTTTAAAAGTGAATAGTGATTACATTACCATATTAAATAGTAGACCTGAAGTTTATGAAATTGGTTTACGTAATGTTAATAATGATAAAATATCAGTTATTAGTGATATTGATTTAAGAATTGACCAAAAAGGTATTATTCCAGTTGTCTCAAATATTGATGAACTTGAACATGATATTGTTTCCGAAAGTTTAGCAGACTTATATTTTAGAACAATTTTGAACTATATTGATATATTTCCAGAATTTATACCATTATTTATTGATTTTGCTACGAATGCTAATTTAATTTTATCCTATAAATTACACGACATAATAAGTGAAAAAAATATAGCTGGTTGTATGCTTGATAATTCACAGCAAATTATACCCGATAATTTTGAAAATGTAGAATTAAAAATATATTTTTTTAAAAAAGATAGTGATTTTATAAAGATTTTTGTAAATAATATACTTACATAACGAAAATTACAACTATTACAAAGAAATACTTATTATAAAATTCTTAAACAAAATTATTTATTTATACATTTTCCTTATAATCAATAACAGTAATGTTCCTTAGTCTTCCACTCCATGGATTTTTCTGCAACGATGATTTTTGAATTTCTTTACAAATAGTATCACGAATAACTGGAGCGTATTTCACCAGATTATTTGTTTTTTTTATATAATATTGAATAGGCACATTAAATTTTTCAGTCCAAGAAAGACGAATTGACGAATAACACTTATATGGATAATGTATAAATATTCTAGGTTGAAGAATACATAATGTGTCGTATATGTTTAAAATCCATACTTGTTTAAAGCTAATAATTTCGCAACTATATTCTAAAGATAATGGATATTTGGAAATATATGATAAAAGGTCGTCTATAAATTTACGTTCTTCATTATTTAAACTATTATATTTAGTATAGAACAACTTATACTTTGAAGATCTTGATGTTGATTTATAACCCATACTATTTTATAAAACTAATATTTATTAGGTATAAAATAGTATACATATATTAATTTTTTATAAAATACTACATTTAGAATTAGTATAAAAATCTTTTATAGTTTTTGATGTGGGTATTGTTATATCGGGCAATTGTAAAAATTTAAATTGAGATTGTGAAGTATTATTATTAACAGATGGATTTTTATCTAAAACCTTAGCATCACATAATTTTTCAATATTTAATTTAATATTTTCTATATTTTTTTCTGTTTTCGCAGATGTTGTAATCATATAATAAAATTGTATATCTTCTAAATATTCATTTGGAATTTTAAAGTTTGGATTGATATCACATTTATTAAATATTAAAAATATTTTATAATCCGAATTTATGTAAGACCTATTACATTGTATAAAATTCAACCAAAAATCAATTTCTTGTCTAATTTGTTCATTTGTTTTATCGCAACTTACTACTAAAAATATAATATCTGTTCCTTTTAAATACATGGGAATAAGGGACTGAAATCTTTCTTGTCCTGCTGTGTCCCAAACATCAACTATGAATTTATTATCGAATTTTAGAGTTTGATACGCGGCACCTATTGTAGGAGGAACATTCACTACAAACATATTATATACCATTCTTTGAATAATCGAACTTTTACCCACACCTGAATTTCCAATAAGAACTAATTTAAATTTGTTTATGTTATAGTTTTGCATTTTTGTTTATATTTACAGATAACTTATTTTTTAAGCAATTATCTAATTTAAATGGTAATATTCACATAATTTTCAATATATATTTAAGAAAAATGTGATAAAATCCCAAAATGATCACTGGGCCATAACGCTAATTTCCCCTCAGGATTATCTATACTTTTAGCTACACGCATTTTATCCAAATTTTCAATATATACAAACTGTTCTATCATATTTACAATTTCATCAGCAGTTAGTTTAATTTCATTTGTCCCTAGTATTTTACAATTAATTGGCGTTAATCCCTTAGATAAAATACCATCAAATCTAAATTGCTTATCAACAAATTTACTATTATATCGCATAAGATTAGTTTCTGTATCTTCAGTGTATCCTGGATATGTTTTAACATTAGGAAATAATGAACGGTAACTATCAATAAAACCATATTCTTTAAGTTTTTCTAATTTATTTATTTCAGGCCAATCTTCAATTTTACCATCTAAATGAAAATTAATGTCACCTAAAATTATCATTTTTTCTTGTTTAAATTTTTGTATTTCTTGATACAAAATTTCGATTTGTTCACTTCTACATCGGCTATAATGAAACCATTTTTTTTCTTGACCAATTGAATATTTAGAACCTGCTTGAAAATAGCATCCAAATATAACCATATTGGGAAATTCTAAGACACTTAGATTATTATTATAGTCTAAGTTACCGCCCAATAAAAAATTTTGATATCTATAAGCTCTAATTTTACTTAAAAATAATATTTCTAAACCACGATTTCGTTCAACCGATGTTTTTTCGATATTAATACTTTCATCATAGAAATAATATTTATCTCCTAATCTTGCTCGTAATATTTTATAAACGGGAGTGCTGATCTCTTGTAGACAAATAATATCAATATCTTCTTCCAGAATGATATCAACTATATTATTAATTCTTTTATTAAGTGACCATGTAATAAACGGTTTTTTATATTTTAATAAGCCCCAGACATTCCAACTACATATTTTAAGGTTATCACCTACTACACTATAGTTTTCATAAATATTATCTTTAATATTTATAAGAGTTCCACAATTACGATATAAATATTTATCTTCATAACCATAGTCTTTTGCTCTCTCATCAACATGTCCTCTTATTTTAGGTAGCATATTTTCATTTCTATCTATTAAAAGATTACAATCTTCTGATTTTTCAATACATAATCCTAAATTTAAGCTATTAAGTGGGCATAGGTATTTATACTTAGAGTTATCACAATACACGTTGCTCTCCATATTATAATATAATTATAATATTTTTATTCGTTTTATTATTTACATTTTTTTAAATATTTAATATATAGGTAAAATGGGAAATGGTCAATCTAATCCACACGAATATACTCCTGAACAATATAAGCAATATTTAGAATATCAAGAACAGCAAAAATGTATTGCTCAACAACCACCATTTATGCAGTCTACAAATGTGCAATTTGCGAATAATAATGTTCCAATACAGTCGCAACAAGTATCAGTAAAACCAAATATTGAAAAACCAGTTGCTTATAATAAACCAACTCAATATAATAATCAAGTGCAGACAAATTATATGCCTAATACTAAGAATAATATAAATGTAGAATATAACAATCAACAACAAAGTAGAACTCAAATTAAACGTGAGATTAATTTAGATAATAAAATGATTCCTGATTTACAGCAAAAAAAATATATGCCTAGTGTAGAAAATCATTATCAAGACGCATATCAACAGCGTATGATAGATAATATGTCTATAGGTAGTAAAAACATGGTATCGGGAGCTACATATACTGGAAAACCAAATTTATATAGTGGTCAAAATCCACATAATTTAAATAGTATGGGTCAATTTCCAGACAAAACAAATATACCTACTTTTATGCCTAATATTTTAGAAATGGGTTCAAATGAGTATGAAGTTTCAAATGGATTTAGTGTATCAAATATACAAAATAATGATAGGGAAGCACAATTTATGAAAAGAGAAAAAGCTAGAGAAATGGAATTCATAAAGGCACAAGAGAAGAGAATTGAAGAAGAGCACCGTCGTTTTAAAGAAGAACAAAATAGAAGAAGAGCACAATTCAATGAAGAACTAAGTGAAGTTGAAAATCTAAAATATGACCCAGCACAAATATTGGGTTTAGATAAAAATCTAAAATACGATATAAACGACATAAAAAAAGCATATCGAAATCTAGCATTAAAATATCATCCAGATAAAGGAGGTAGTGAAGAAATTTTTAAAATATTAACAAAAGCATACATAGCACTTTCAAAAAAAAATGAAAAAGATAATTATAAAGAAAAATCATTTTATGATTTAAAATCACAATATAAAAATAATAATGAACATGAAACACAATTTCAAGAAGATGAATTTGATGTAAAACATTTTAATAGTATTTTTGATGAATATAAATTAGAAAATTTAGAGATAGATAATGGATATGGTGAATGGATGAAAGATGATACAAAAGAACCCCCAAAATCCAGCAAAATATTTAATCAGAAATTTAATTTAGATATTTTTAATAAAGTATTTGATGAACTAAAAACGGATGATGAAACGAATAAAGTAAATGAACAAATAACGATATATAAGGAACCTGAAATATTACCTGTTGGTGCTGGTTTGCAATATAGTGATGTTGATTATAATAAGATAGGTGATTATAGTCGAGAATTTAATGTTAATGATAATACTAAAGGGCTTTTTTTTACAGATTATAAAAAAGCTCATACAAATACTACTTTAATTAATCCGAATTCAGTAAATAAAAGAGAACAATATAAAAATGTGGAAGAATTAACACAAGTTAGAGAAAAACAAAATTTTACATTAACAGATGAAGAAAGAAAACAATTAGAATTAAAATCAAAATTAGAAGAAGAAAAAGAAAATCAACGATTATTACGATTAAAACAGCGTGATGAGGCATTAGCATTACATAGTTCAAAAGTAAATAAATTATTATTAGGGAAAGATGTTAGTGTTCCAACTCGTCAATTGGATTATACCAATAAATAAATATCAAAATTATTTAAATAATATTTTTATCTTTTACATTATTCATTCAATAATTTATATGTTATATTCTTATAAATTATTGAATAATAGTAACAATACCATTGTAGAGTTTATATTATTATCTATATAAACGCTTTTTAAGTGATTTTTTTGTTTTATTCTTATTAATATAACTTCTTTTATGCATAGGTTTACCACCTTGGTCAGGACCTTGGTTCGGACCTCTATAAGTGAAACGGGTAATATTTTCTAAAGATATTTGAAAATCATAATAAGGATCTTTTATATAATGGGGCATATTTATTCGCCCATACCTGAAAGAAAAGGTGCGCGAATAAAAAAGATGATGTTCTAAAGCATCTATACTATAATATTCAACACTATGTAAAGGCCTACCTCTAGCTATTTCAGGTGGTAAATCAATAGTTATACAGTAATAATCTGTCCCAGGTACAAAAATATCTCGAGTTAATATATCCCATTTACCAGTTAAATCAACATTAATCTCTACTCTAGGAATTTCACTAAAATCAAAATAAAGGGGTTCGGGTTCACCAGGTGAAATTGGCGTTAAATCTTGTCGAAACAATTCAAAATCAAAATCAGTTGGAACGGCATGAACTCTTCGTAATTCTTCTTCATTAAAACCACTATTCTGTGCAAGTTGGTCAGCATAAATTAAACCTAATCGAATATCTTCAGTTAATTTTTGAACATACCATCTTATAAAGTTTAAACGCATCATAAAATCTATATTATTCCATGTAAAATTAACTTCGCCATTTATTAATTGATCTTCTAATTCCCTAAGTTTATGTACCTTTAAAATTAACTCAGCTCTATCAATAGCTACTTTCCTATAAGCATCTATTATATTGTGTTCATCATTTATAGACATATAATTATATATATATATAAATAATATTTTTATTTAATCAAACGCTTTTTAATAGATTTTTTTGTTTTTTTCTTATTAATATAACTTCTTTTATGTATAGGTTTACCACCTTGAGCTATGCCATGATGTGCACCTCTATAAGTGAAACGGGTAATATTTTCTAAAGATATACTAGTATCATACATAGGATGTTTACATTTACCTTTAAAATCGAGCCAATTTCTAGTAAATTTTAAATATTCCTGCAACTCACCTATTGAAAAATATTCTATACTATGTAATGGTCTGCCTCGTGCTAATTCGGGTGTTAACATAATAGATACACAATAATAATCATTTCCTGGAACAAAAGTGTTTTTAGTTAATATATCCCATTTATTACTTAAGTCAACATCAAGCTCAACTATAGGAACTCTAGTGAAATCAATATCACAATTTAGAGTATCCTCGTCACTGGCTCTAAATGGAAGCATGTCCTCAAGGTCTGAATCTAAATATACTGCTTCAAATATATAATCATGTGGAATAGCATAATTTTGAACTCTTGCCATTTCATCGTCAGTAAGACCACTGTCTATTGCAAGTTGATTAGCATAATTTAAACCTAATTCTAGATATATTGATAATTGTTGAAGATACCATCTTTCAAAATTTAAATATCTTATGTATTCTACATTATATAAGTGAGGAGTATTAATTAAATCCACCAAATAGTGATCAATTAATCGCTCAAGTATTGTTATTTTTGCCCTATCAATAGCCACATTCAAAAACGCGTTTTTAATATCTTCTGATAAATAAGGCATCCAATCTATTTGGTTCTCTATGCGCATTGTGTTATATTTATAAAAAAGAATTTTATAATAATTATTTACGATTCTTTGTTTATTATATTATTGTTTTGATTTGTAATATTATTTAATTTATCAATATTCATAGATAGGTCATTAATATATAAATTTTGTACTTTTATTTCATTATTCATATCTTGAGCAATAGATTTGAGTTTTTTTAATTTAATACTAATATCAGCCATATCACCCATATCATAATTTGTTGTTTGATTATCTATAATTATATCTTCGGACAAACATTTTATACTTTCATTATTTGTTTTTAATTGTTCGATGTTATCTATATTAGGCATAGTATCACTATTTTTAAATAAATTATAAAAAGATATTGATGAAATAATGTTATTTAATTTTGTTTTTGTGATTTTTAGTTGGTTAAATAGCATATTTGACTTATTATTAATCGTTTTTATTTGGTCACTTTGTTTATTTAATTCAATTAATGTAGAAATGCCTATTGTTTCAGTATTATTTAGCATTTTTTTGATTTTGGCAAATCTATCATTATCAATATTATTCGTGATTGTAATCATATACTAATAATATTCATTAAAAATATAAAAAATTAAATAATTTGAAAATTATAAATATTATTACACATATATATGGAGTTTAGTAAACTTAATAGTATTAAAAATATAGAAAATTTATTATTAGAATGTCGTAAAAAGCGTCACCATAATATTTGTAGAGAACTTGAAAATATTGGAGAAGTATTTATAAAAGGCACTATTATAACAAATGACTTTCAAAAGCCTGTTATTGATCCTTTTTTTTTATATATTTCAATGTTACCTATTGATATTATAGCAATAGATAGTGTTTTATCATTTGAAATTATAAATAATAATATAGTTTTAAAAATCTACTCAAATAATAATGATAATGAAACAGGTATAAAATATGACTTAGATTTATTAAAAACAATGGATATTACTTTACATAAACTATATACATTACCTGTGGGTATAAGATATATTGATAACGAAATTAAGCAAGCACTAAATAAACTAAGATTAAAAAAGGATGATTGGGAATTTTTACAGATATATGATTGTATAGATAGAACAAATTATATTTTTAGAAAAATGATGAAACATATTAATCTTAAAGAAATAACTACAGAACAAAATCTTGAATCAATATATTATAAATATCTAATAAAAGGAAACTACAGAGTTCCCTATTTACCAATTATTGGTTCGGCTAAGAATGCTTCATATATACATTATTTCAATAATAATGCTAGTATACTAAAATCTTCAGTTATTTTGATGGATTGCGGTGTAAGAAATAAATATGGATATTCTAGTGATATTACACGAACAGTAATAAACCAAAGTTCGGTATTACATAATAAATTATATAATATAGTTAAAAAAGCACATGATAGTTGTGAAGCATTAATAATGGAATGTTTAACGTCTAATAGCAAAATAAGTTTAAATAATTTAGATGATAAATGTATAGCGGTATATATTAATGAATTTGCTAAATTAGATACAAATGAAAGATACGCAGAATGGTCAAATGGTATAATAGATTGTAAAAATAATTCATTTCATATAGCAAAACAATTTATTAAAAACTTTTACACACATTTTATAGGTCATAATATTGGATTAGATACACATGACCCAAATGTAGATTATTATTTGGTAGACAGATGTATTTTTACAATAGAACCTGGTTTATATTTTAATAAGAATACAATTGGTTTTGATATACCTCAGGAATATATTGATGTCGGTGGAATAAGAATAGAAGACATGTATACTATATTAAACAATTCTGGAACATTAGAATTAGTTCATTTATCTGATAATATACCGAAAATGTAATAAATATGTTTCTAAATTATGTAAAATAATATTCATATTGAACTATGTTTATAATTATTTATAAATTTTGATTAGTTGAACAACCCAGTCTATGATTCTCATATATTATATACAAATGCTGGATAAAATTATATGAGAAATCAATGTAATATTTCGCACAATTTTATTATTATTGAAATATTATTATACCATATTTATGTATTTTTATTATTATATAATATATTTAATAATATTATATCATGCGTTTATCAAGAAATAAATTAAAAAAACGTGTAAAATCTATAAAAAAAAAACTAAAAGGTGGAATAAGGTTTTATGATGGGGAAATATTTAATGAACAAATTGAAATAGATAATCAAACTATGTATGTTGAATGTATATTTGCGAATGGAATTACTTTTTCTGCCGATATAACTGAAATTATAGATACATTATTATATAAATGTATGATAAATGGTCCTATTGTATTTCCTGATAATATTACTAAAATTGGTATAAGATCATTTTACGAATGTAAATTGAGTGAAAATGAATTAATACTTAGTAAAAATTTAAAATATATTTCAAATGATGCTTTTTACAATAGTTCATTTGGAAAAAACCTATATATTCCTAAATCAATTGAATACATTGGTAATAACGCTTTTGCTAAATGTAACAATGTAATTTCAGTTATATTTGATAATGATAGTATAATAGATACAATTAATACTAAAACATTTTATAACTGTCTTATGCTTGAAACAGTAATTTTACCTATAAATATAAATATAATTCATAGAAGTGCTTTTTCTAAATGCCCATTTCTTAAAACAATAGATAATATTGATAATATAAAATATATAGGAGAATATGCGATGTCCTATTGTTTCAACTTAAATATGAATATTAATAAATTATTACAGTCAGCCGATACAATTTATAAAACAGCTTTTTTTGGATGTAAAAATATAAGTCCCGAAAATCGACCATCTTCAAATGTTTTATCTCGTCTTTTTAAGGAACAATTTAAATTTGATTTAAATACACACCAAAATTTTAAACTTTCATTTCCAGAATTTAATGAAACAGGTATTTTCTATGGTGAAAGTAAAAATTTAGAAAATATAAATGGATTTAGTTATTTTGAAAGTAATAACCAAATATATATAGGAGACTACTTAAATAATAAAAGACAGGGATTTATATTTCACCTTAATAAAAAAAGAAATCAATTATATATTACCGAATATACAAATGGTATGAAAAAAAACGATTCTTATCAATTTAAAAAATTACCATTAGATTTTACAATGAATCCACAATTGTTTACATTTGAGTATAAAGAATATGATTTTATTAATGACGTTAGTGGTAAAAAAAATAAAAAAATGTTAGGTATTTTAAATAAAACAAATGATGTATATATAGGAACATGGACAATACATGATAAGAATATAGACTTATTATATTTTAATGGTTTCTTGAAAAATATATCACATCCTAAATTAAAATTTATTGAAAGAGGTATCCATTCCATTAATGACCATTTTTTTTATGAATCTGAAATAGACTATATAGATAGAATAGATGAAGGTCACCAAATATTTAGAAAAATATATGGAAATTATACTGATATATTTGAGGATGGTTGGAATTTTATTTCACATGAGCAGTCTATAAACGATCACATGTTTGCCTATAATATTTGTAAGAATGGGTTATTAGAATTTAACATTGCTAATTTTTATTTGTTTCCAACATTTCCCGAAAATAATAAAAGTGCGGATGAATTAATTGATATATTTAGTGTGAATGACCCAATTTATAAATCGATACAATTTGTAATTAAAGATAAAGATATTATAGATATCACTAATTTAAATAGAAAAATACAAGAATTAAATCGTGAGTATGATTTTATAAAATCTAATTATATTAAAATGCTTAAAATATATAAGACAACTTACGAAAAATTTATACCTATTATAGAAAAGTATTTTATAAACTTAGAGAAAGACACCTCAAGGATAAATTTACCTATTCATAGTAAATTAAGGTCTGAATTAACTAATATGAAAACAAAAATCGGTCCGATAAATTTAATTTTAGGATATATACACTCTATAAACACTAATTTATTTGTTATTAACGATGGATTTATAATATATCTACAAGAGTATTAAATTATAAAAATTTTAAACAATTTGTAAAAGGTTATGATAATAAAATAGCAATTAGTATTATGGTTTTAATAATTGCTATCATATAAAATTAACTCCATTATTTATAAGATCTTGTTTATACATTATTGGGAATACCCATGCTTTTTGATGTCTATTGTATTTTATTATAGTATTAAATATATTCCAAGTTTTTGTTTTATAGTCATTTGGTCTTGTGTTGCGGTCTAATTCAATATTAAACGCTCTTACCATTAATTTATTTTTAAAATGTTTACAATATAAATTTTTAAAATCTATAATTGGTTCAATTGAAAAAAGTTCATCTACATTTAATTCAGACCTATAGTCTACATTTTTGGAACATACATTTTCTATAGGAAATTCTTGGTTATGGTCTTGGATTTGAATATTTGGAATACAGATAAGCTTTTTTGGAATATTTACAAAAATACAAGGCATAGAATAACTATAACAAATGAAATATTCGTCAAAAGTATTAAACCCATTTTTAGATATATATTTATTATAAAAATATTCCTTGCTATCATCTGTTAAGTAAGATAATGGAATATACGCAATTATATAGTTTTCCCCATAGTTACTTTGTGTTGTGTTATTTATATAATATGCTACATGATTTGTTTTAGTATCAATATAAAAATCAAATTTAGGATTTTCTGTTTCAAATTCATATTCTTCAATACTATAATACCCACTTTTTTTTAATAGTGTATTTATAATATTGAAATTAAAATTACGTAAAGTTAAATCATATTTTTTTATGGACATTTATATTTTATATACTTAGTCATATATTCTTAAATAATTATACAATATAAATATATATATGAATTATAATTAGATGATAAATTTTATAAAAAAATCTAAAAAAGGAATTTGTAAAAATGTAAAATCAAAAAGAAAATTTGGTGGAAAACCAATACAAGCTATACATTCTACTGAGCTTGGGGCATATGAACAATTAGACCCTACTTTAGCTCGGACTGGTAAAGAAGTAATAGGGGCGACAGGTGTTCGTATAGTTAACCAATCTAATTTTATTATTAAAGAGAGTATAAGTGATTCATTCGAAAGTCTTTTATCATGGAATAAAACAGGACTTATTGCGTTGGTTGGCACCACAGGGCTCACGACAACATTAACAATTTCATTTATTGTCGCTGCCGCACTTTTTGTTACATTAAAGTTTTATTTCACATTAAGAAACAATAGTTATGCTTATCGTAATGCACTTGTTGTTATATATGAATTTTACGAAACATTATCACGTTTAAATAACATTTTAGAATATATAGAAGAAGTATCCAAGTCTTTAGACCCACCATTGAAATTGGACTCCGCAGAGATATATCAGGATATTAAATATATTTTTCAAGTCATGGATTTAATAACAACATCTACAATGTTTAAAACAATAAACATTAATGCCGCTAAAGGTAACCGATTTTTACTACCAGATGAAACCGATGAAACCGATGAACCTTTAACTATTCCTAAAGAACCTGGATTAGGTGCTCGTATTAAATCAAAATTAAAAGGATGGTCTTTCAATGAAAATGATTGGATGAATAAAATGAATGCTGCAATAGTTCGTTTTAATACACACATAATTATGCTTCTATCAGAATGGAAAATTATAGCAGATTTACGCTCACCAAATGTTAATCAACAAATATTAGAAGAAAGAAAAAAATTAAAATCTCTAAAATGTATGATTATACGTATGATATTAGCACCATTAATACGGGTCAGAAATATTATGTATGCTTGTGCGTTAAGCTCTCAAACTGATATATGTTTAAGTAATGCTAATATGGATGAACCTGTAAAATTTGAAATTTCTAAATTTAAAGAAAATATGAAAAGACTCTGGAATAAAATTAAAGATGGAGGAACAGCAGATTTTAAAAAAATATTATCAATATTAAATCTTGAAATAATAGAAATAAAAAAAAATTCCGATTATATATCTACCGAATATATTGACCCAAATGTAAAACAATTAATAGAAGATCTTCATATTTATGTTACAGATATTTTAAAATCAGTAAATGGTATTATTTTAGAACAATATCAATCTATTTTTAAGAATGTTGAATTAATTTATAACTATGTTCAAAATTGTAATCTAGATTCAACATTAAATAATACTATTAAAAATTTATACACTAATATTCGATATAATTTTGCATCAGAAAATACTGTTCAAAAAATGGTAATTATAGGTGAGGCAGAGATCAGTACGGCACGAGAAATTAAAACAAAATATAATACTATTCATTCATTATTAATTGACCATTTTAAAAAAGTAGATATTGTAATAGATATAAAAAAACAATATTATACTGGTGTTGTATTATTAGATATACCGTATAATTCTCATTATATACCTCAAAATATAATTAAATATTATGAATATTTGAAGCAAATTAAAGTAGAATATAGTAATATAGATGATAAATTAATGAAACTTATTAATGAGATAAAAGATGATGATACCATTTCTGACGATATAAAAGATAAAATTAATCATGCGAAAGATATTAATAGAGAAAAATTAACTTATTTTCTAATAAATGAGTCAAATTTACTTGTAGAAATACAGGAAGATGCAAGGCTAAATAGTATTCAAAATAAAAGTGCTAAAATATTGCAAGATATTGTAGATATTCAAGAGAGAATAGAAACTTATAAAACCGAAATAAAAATGAATATTGGTAAATTTATTTTTGTTGACTATAATAATATTCAAGAATTATTGCGTAATTTATTAAAATTGGAAATAAATGATACTAATATTACGGAAGGTATTATTATAGATTATTCTAATATTACTAAAGAAATAGAGGTAATAAATACTATTATTGAAAATAAAACAACTGAGTTATATGATGAAGAATTTATAAAAGAATTAGATAATACAAAATTGATTTATATTTTTATCAAATCTATCTTAGAAGATAATGAAAAAGTAAGAAATTTTAATGTAGATCAAATTGTAAAAAGTAAAGAAAATGGAAATGATTTAGCCAAATATTTGTTATTTATTAATTTAGTTAATAATAGAATTTTATATTTTAAAGATCCATCATTATATAGTAGGATTCATGATAATATAAAATTATTTTTTAATGATATTTTAAGAAATTATGTAGATATTGATTATAATGTTGAAATTGAAAGAAAAAAACGTCACTATATTAATTTTTTAAAGGGTTTTTTATGTTCAATACACGAAGTTAGAGTATTTAAAAAAATTGAGCAATTAATTTACTTTAATACAGCAATATCTGAACAACATAGCATTGGATGTAGAACTTTGACACCGCAATATTCAAGTGCTTTTAATAGTGCCGTTAGTGCTAGTAAATATGGAGGTAAAAGAAGTAGAAAAAATAATAAAAATTAATAAACATTTAATAGAATAGATATTTATCAATTTATATGTATATATAAATTACGAATTTAGCCAGTTTTTGATACACGCATAAATTTCGTCTTTTTTTAAACAATTTGATATATCAATATTATTTTTCTTAGTAATATCCCTTAGTTCATCTACTTTATATTTTGCGACATCATCTAGTTTAAAAAGATTTAATTTAACTTTGCCTACCCAATTTTTAACTTCATTTGTATCGAAAAGGTTATTTTCTCCTGATTTACTACATAGTAAGTAATATATATTATTTTTTTTAAGTAATATAATTGATTTTCGATTATCAAGCATTAATATTGTCTGAAAAGTATCATCTTCAAGTATAGTTAATCCAAATTTAAATCGTAATGCTAAATATTTAAAAACTTGATAAATATCATAATCCTTAGTTTCCAATAGTGCTTTCAATATTACCTTTCTCTTTAATTTATAATGACCACAATGCATAGATTTAAATAAAGCCTTTTCTTCTAATTCAATTGCTATTGTTTTAAAAAAGTCTCCAATAAATTTATTTTTAGTAAGGTCATCTTGCATAAGGGCAAAATGAGGGGAAATTGCTTTTAAAATACAGGCTATTCCTGTGTTTACACTACAGCATTGTTGTATATAATAATTTGAAGTAAATACAGTTGATAAGTATTTAAATCCATTAAATTCAAAATCATTGGTTTTATCAATAAATTCAAATGGTTTATTCATTGTCGCACTATAATCTAAGATATCGCATTTATCAATATTACCAACTAAGTAATCAGGTTCATCTGAACTAAGTTTCGCCAGATTACGGTTACTTATTTTAGGAACTAATGTTCTTAACATTTTTTACTAAAATATTTAGATAATATTGATTATATATCAAATTTTTAAATATTTATATATATTCCTCTTCAATTGTTAACTCAATATTTTTAATATTTTCTTCAATATCTTTTTCAATATCTTCTGTATTATCATTTAAAACACCATTAATATTTTTACATCTCTTCATAATTCTAGCTTTAATTCCAACATTCTTCTTTTTTTTTGTTAAAATCAAAATGCTATTTGATACATAATCATCAGAAACTGCGTTTTCTTCATCAACTATAACTTCATCAATTTCATCATTAAAGTCTACAATAGTTTCAGTATTTATATCTGTAATATTATCTATATCGATATAATCAATAGACATAGAATTATCTACAATATAATTATCATCTGTTACGAAAGGAGAATAATCTGATGAAATAAATCTTGTTTTTTCATTTCCACTGTCGTTATGGTTCGCATTCATTGAAATAGATTGTGAAAACATATTATTATTATTAATAAAATTATTTTTTTTCTCATTGACTTTATCTTCAACAAAATTTAAGTGTTTCTTACTTTCTTCAATAAAATCAATAAAATTACTAATTTCATTAACTGTTTTATCAGAACATATGTTTAAATTAACAAAAACACCATTTTTATTTGTTGTATATTTACTATCATTTTGATGTATTATTTTGAACACCTCAATTATTTCATTTTTATCCAATTTTTCAATCTTCGATTTAATTTTTTGGTATTCAATCATTAAAATATAACTAATTATAGTAAATTTATCTTTATATATAATTAATTATTTTACCTAGTATTATTGAAAATTAAAAAATAAACGAATTAACAACAACGATTTTCTTTATTTCTCTATTATTTAACAAGTATTACATTTTATATTATAAATTACTACTAGCTAATGCTTCCCGACAAGCTTTACGAAAACGAGTAGCATCACTTTGTGTTTGACCAAATTGATAAACATCTTTTGATATTCCATATGTTTCTAAATCTTTACTAGACATTCTACTTAGTTTGGCTAAGCAAGTATCGTCAAATCTTGCCGTAACATCTGTCCAAATACCCATATATGTAGGGTTTTTTCTAATATCTTCAACACATAAATTATTTAAAATGTTATTTAATATTTTTCGGTTTGATTTATCGGGTATCTTAGAACATCTATTTCGTTTTTTTGATGTTTTTTTGGGGGGCATTCCTCCATTAATTCTTTTACGACTAATCATGTTGTTTATATAATATAAAAATATTATTATTATTTATAGTATACCTAAATCAATTTAAAAATAAAATCATTTAGAATAATAAATTTTAGAATAGTTGAAAATATGAGGTAAGCATATATTTTTACAAATATCTTTTAAAAATAAAAAGGTTATTTTAAACTAACAGAGACCAAGGTGTTCTTTGCAGAATTTATCTATTATTTGTTTTAACCTTATATCTTTAATAAGGCGAAGATTTGGTAGTCTAGTGCCTATTTTAGGACTGGTATAATCTCCATGGCGAAACCGTTCTTGCATTGCGGAATGTTCATATGTGTTACCATCCGAAGCAACTACTGGATCTCTCATGATTACTTTAGTTATGGGGCAGATATATGCTTCAGGTATTATAATTTGAGCATTTAGCTCTCGAGCAACAGCTCCAACACTAGGATTACTATGTGTAACTTCGTTCTCTTTTTCAATATTTGGACATTTGAATTTTTGTATA
>Ga0164292_10000835_pt1 | contig 24504 bp, 22 predicted proteins | sample GEODES117metaG_FD_111486 | JGI IMG/M metagenome (GOLD analysis project Ga0164292, IMG submission 111486) | Eutrophic lake water microbial communities from Lake Mendota, Wisconsin, USA - GEODES117 metaG | ecosystem: Environmental > Aquatic > Freshwater > Lake | place: USA: Lake Mendota...
CGTCTTTGATGTCAATGATATTATTAGAGCGGTCTGCTTTCTCTGTGTCGCCATTGTATTGCTTGTTCTTCACTTTTAATGACATTGGCGGCAATATTTGCGAAAGAACTTCAAAGTTGGACACTCGTTCGTTTCTCTTTCTCTTAATTTTTGACATATCGACACGATTGAACATCATTAACAAGTTCATTGCATCTTTCTGTGTGAAATTAATATTATCTCTCGTAAATCTGTAGCATCCAAGCATCGAATCCTGGTAGATACCAATGATTGACGAGTTGTTTGCTGGACTTATTATCTGGTATGGCACTGCCGCCAAATTCTTTAATTCTGCCTCTGACTCTGGGTCCTGAGGCATATGTAAATTCATTTCATCACCGTCAAAATCGGCATTGTATGGTTTGGTCCAACCATAATCCCCAAGGTTTCCCAAGGGGGCGGACTGTATCTTAAGCAAACTCAGAATGGCTAGTTCTTCATAGTTCACCAACACCCGTTCAGTCTCTGAACGTCTTTCATATCCTACCAAATCGGACTTAGAAAGTAGCGCTGCGGATTATCCAATCCTTAACATTATTACCATTGGGTTCGGCTATTGACCGAGTTCCTTTATTATGTTTCCATAATAAAGTGGTAGTTAAGGCTCTAAGGAACTTCCCGCATCAAGGTGTTTCGCCTTCATTAAACAATTTATATTGTTTACATAAAGACTAGGGAGTAACAAGTTTTTAACTCTCCCTGTTTTCGACAGTGATGTTTATCGAAATCAGCATTATAGGGGGTAGTCACGGTGACATTAAGACGAAAAGTTGAATGATCCATAACCTTTACTTTATGTGCCATCATACTCATCTTGTGAAGAGATGGTTGACGGTTAAAAAGTACTGGATCACCATCCATCAGATGACGATGTACAATATCACCTTCTTCAAGATTGTCTGCAATTTCCTTAAGATTCTTAGGGTCATCACAGAATTCAAGTGTGAAAGTTTTACCATCACTCTTCTTTTTAATCTTCTTAACACCAGGGTAATTATTACATCCATTAAGAATCAACTTATACAATTTATGATAATTGAATTGGTTGACTTTTTCAGGAAACGAAAGATTAGTAGCGATTTTAAGTGGAACACCTAGTTGATCAATACTAATATTTGGATCTGGTGTAATAACACTACGGGCTGAGAAATCAACACGTTTACCCATCAAGTTACCACGAACACGACCTTCTTTGCTATGAAGACGTTGTTTGTAAGTACGAAGGGGACGGTTGCTGGCTCTAGTGACTGCAGTTTTACTTTGGGATTCATTATCAATTAAAGTTGCAATGTGAAACTGAAGACACATGAAATAATAACCAATTGTATCTTTAGAACTGCCACTATGCAATTTCTTTTTAAGAATATTATTATATTTAATAATATCAATGTATTTTTGAGTCAAATCATCTTCAGAACGTTGATTGTTATATTGACGAACCGAAGGACGAACTGCTGGAGGAGAAACTGGAATAACATTAGTAATAAGCCAATGAGGTAAACACCAATTTTCAGAAAATCCAAAAGAATAACAATCTTCACGTGGAATTTCAGCAAACAGATGGATCAACATTTCAGGAGTAAGATTAATCTTACGTTCTTCTTTGTCTTTCTTATCACCTTTGCCAACTTTCCATTCTGCGAAAATCTTGAATTCAAGTTTTTGATATTTTGATGGTTGGATCATACCACAACCTTTAGGATTACCTAATGTGTCATTATCACCTTCACGACCACATAATTTACGTTTTGATGCAAGTTCTGTCATTTCCATAAAAAGTTGTTGATGATCATCGCCACAGTTACGCATAATTGCTTTAACTTGTGGATGATTAATATCAACTAACGATTTATTACAAAATAGACAGACTGATTTAAGAAGTCGTAAAATAATATACATGTATTGGAATTGAAATACAGGTTTAACAAGTTCAATATGTCCAGGATGACCAGGACAGAAAGTACGATCAAGGTGACAAGTTTTACAAAGTTTGCCACGATCAATCACACCCATACGCGGGTCAAATAATCCTCCAGTTGTTGGTTCACCATTATTTTCATATAAAGTAGTTTTATGCACATGTGTTACTGAGCGTTTAATAATTTCTTCAGGACTCAAAATCCCAAATTCTACCCGAGTGATCGAGCGAATTTTGGGTGTATAATCAAGTTCACGATAAATTGACATTTTAATGTTATTATTATTATACTGTGAGGTTTTTTTTGATTCCTTTTATAATGGAAATAAATTTTATACTTATTCTTTTTAAAATTCAATTTTTTATTTTAAATAAACTTTTTAGAAAAAAGTTTTATCAAAAAGATACTTTTTTTCTAAAAAGTATTATCAAAAAATAATGAAAAAAATTAGTAATATTAAATTATACAGTAACTGATTTAGGTAATTGTGATTCTATTTCAGTATACAATTCATCTAATCTTTCAACTACTCTAAAATATTTTTCTCTTTCTTCCATATTAATCCTAACTAGTTTATTGTCTCCCATTGTAATAAAACCATTATCAGCATATTTTTCTTTGACACTAGTAGTTGTTAGTTTTTCTAATTCTTGATCAATTGAAGGATACTCCGGTTTATGTGATTTTAATAATCTTAAAATATATAAAATATATGCTTTATAAGTGTCTATTGTTCTCAGAACAAGTTGTTGTATAATTCTAACATTTGCTTGAAACCAATTATCATTATTTTCAGTAATATTATATCTTGCTCCTGCTAAAACTAATCTTAAAAATGATAATTGATTAGATGTATCAATACCACTAATAATATATTCATATAAATCATTTAAATATCCTGTAAACTCTTTCTCCAGTTTGGTTTTACTATCATCTTTAATATCTTTTTGATTTGTAATAAAAGTTTTAATAATTAAATAATGTTGATGTAATTTTTCATATACCGTAATAAAATAAAATAATGATTCCATTGTATTTTTTACTTTTGGATCATCATTATCATTAGTGACATTTTTTGAATATAGATTAAATAATATTGTAGGGTCTTCCGCGTTATATTTATCTAATGTTATAGAATTTGATTTGGCTACAAATGCTTGATTATTAGTACTTTTTCCATAAAGTAAACGGTCTATCTTATTCTGAGCAACATAAACCCTTGCAAATAATCCTATAAATTCTTTATTTTTTTTTTTCAAATCTTCTTTTATTGTGAATATTGATTCTAGAGTTTGTTTTTCTGTTAGACCATAGTTTGCTTTGTTATTATTAACCGTATTTAATAATACTCTTTGTGCATCTGCTAATACTTTTCTTGCTGCAACTATTTCTTGTGATTCATCAGATCCTTTATTTCTTTGAAATAATCTTGTAAATCGAGATGGTTTTTTCACACTTTTTCTAAATGACTTTGTTTTTGTTACTTGAGGAGTATGATCTGTTGTTGTATCTGATCCAACTGATGATAATCCCGTAGAAACCTGACTTGATCTATTTGATTTACTTCTTAAAGAATTTGAAATTCCATCAGATGTAGAAACAAGAGTATCAAAGATCGGGTCTGTTAATAATTTTTTTTCTTTAGATGATAAATTATCAGATTTTTCTACAAATGAATATTTTTTTCCAATTTCTTCTGGGTTTTGTGTCTTAAGTCCTAATTCTTTTAAATTATTATTTTTTTCATCCATACTATGTTTGATATTCAATATCATCATATCATGTAATACTTTTGAAAAATATTTTAATAACAATTGTAATCTTTCATGTCTTGTATTTAAATATTTTTGATCCGCATTTTCTCTATTAACCCTTGAGTAATATTCTTGAATTGTAAGATTAACTTTTCTTGCTCTATTATTTAATATTAAATATCTTTCTTTACTGCCATCTTTAATATTTTTTTCAATATAATCATAATTTAATAAGTTATAAACTGACCACATAAATTTATATAAATCCCTTAATATTTGTAAATATATTGCAAATCTATTATTATTGGCATCACTCATTCGACCTAAATAACCAGTAATAGATTCATGCATTTTTTTTATATTAGAAACATGTCTGAAAACCTCATTAGTTAAAGTACCTTGACGTAATTGTTGTGATTTATCATTTCCATATAATGAAAAATTTTTAAAAATATCATATAATTCTTGCGTGTATGTTTCTATTTCTTTTGCATTAGTTAAATATAATTCAGTAATACTATTTTTTAATTCTGTATTATTTTCTTCAGATGTTAAATCTGTTAATTTATCAAGGCTTATAAGTTTGTTAATTAAACTAGTTAAAAAAATGTTTTGAAAAATGTTTTGACAAATATTTTGATCTAATAATTCTTTGATTACAGGTGAAGATTTAAGAAAGGTTTCCTCATATATTTCTTCTAATTTTTTCGAAAATAATTCTTTGTATAATGAAAGATATTTGTCTTGTTCTTCAGGTGATAACGTGTTAAAAACCGTTTCCGAAAATGGATTTAAAGTTCTTTCAAGATGTATGTTTTCCATTTTAGTTTTAAATTTTTGCATAGACGATAATATCTGAGGACCATTTGACATTTTTGTTTCTTTATTGGATTGATTATTTTGTGAATTAGATACAGATCCATATTTTTGTGATAATATTGAACTCAATGTGGTTATATCTGTCTCTGCTTTTTGTTTATTAAAATCAGAAGGGATCTGTCTAGATGACGTTTGAGTATTCATTCTATAATATGATTCTAATTGTGCAATTGTTGCTTGGGAATTTTCATCTAATTGTGTGGACTTTTTTAAATATTCATTCGCATAAATACACATAATTCCAATTATTAATTGTGCTATGCCAAAAACGTCATCATCTTTTTTATTTAAAAGTCTTAATAAATAATCTTCGACTAGTGATAAGTTTGATGCAAATATTGATATATTTTTCATTGTAAAATATAAATATCCTGCATGTCTAGTAACATTTTGTAAAAAAGTTAGATCTGTATTTGATTTATACTCTAATGGTGCTAAAAATGGGGTTTCGAATACATATCTACAAACACCATTTACTAATTCTGTTTTAATAGTATCAGATAATGGCGTGTCTCTAAATCCAATAGCGTAAGCTCTTTTTAATTGACTTTTTTCAATTTTTGGTAATTCTTCAAGATATTCTGATAAATATTCATGTAATTTTTTTGAAAAATCAGCAATAGATTTATTAACAAATTCATTTAACCTGTCATCTTTTTGTGATTGTTCAGCAGTTTTAAGTTCGACTGTATTGAAATGCATAGGACTATTATGAGTTCCCCCTTTTAATTTATGTAATCTTCTATTTTTTGTTTTTTTTGTTTTTTTTGTTTTTTTTGTTTTTTTTGTTTTTTTAAGAACGTTCTTAATTATCTTTTTTGTTATTTTATCCTTTCTATTTTTAATAGTTTTACTCATTTTAATTAAAAATAAGAAACAAAAATAAAAATTGAAATTATAATATAAAATTATTTTAATTATAATTAAAATAGCATAAAAAAGGTATGTCTAATAATTCGGAACCACCAAATACTAATAATTCTGATACTAACAATAATGACACAAACACTAACAACACTAACAACACTAATAATACTTCTACTACAAAAACTGGAACAAATAAATTAGGTGATAAGAAAATACTGAATCCTAAAAATACATGGATTACCTTTCTTGATAATCTAGAAAAAAAGTATCAACCCATTAATCCCCTCGATATCAATAATGAAAAAAAAGATAAAAGTAATGAAAATGTTGATAAGGATGTTGATAAGGATGATGAAAAAGATGTTGATAAAGATGAAAATGAAGATGATGACTCAGATTTAATTGATCCTAAATTATCTTCCTCAAATAAATCTCCTTCGCAAAATGTTACATTGGATATTTTTGGTAGTAGTGAAGATGATTCAGATTATATTCCACAAGACTCTTCTTCAACTAGTCCAAATACATCGACTGAACAAAATACTGAAGATGAAGGTGAAGATGAAGGTGAAGGTGAAGGTGAAGGTGAAGGTGAAGGTGAAGGTGAAGAAGATAATCAAGATCAAAATGGAGAAAGTAGTGTTAAATCAAAATCTTCTCTACTTAAGCCACTTGATAATAATCTTATTTCACTATTAACTCAAATTATGCTTAGCAAGGATCCAATGGGTGAAAAAATGCAAAATCAACAAGCACCAATTCCAATGATATTTATGTTTCCTTCAGAAAACACAGACAATCAAGAAGAAGAGTGCTGTGATAATGATAAAGGTAATAAGCGTAAAGCCACACCGATGACCTTAACTAATGATCTAAAACGTCAAAAAATGTCAGCACTTGATCGTGAATATAAGAGTTTTCTTATGTCTAAGGAAAAAGATGTTTATCAACATTTTTGTGAAATGGATTTAGATGAAAAAAAGGAAGTGATGAAAGAAGAAAAACTTGTCAAAGATTTAACTTGTAATAAAATACCAATGCGGTTGAAAGTTATTAAGTCAACTTTACCACCAATGATTAAAGGTGAAATTATCCGTAAATTGGGGTCATCTAAATCTTTACTTGGTAAAGATGATAAAATGGTTGATTGGATTGATAATATTATGCGTATTCCTTGGTCAACATATTATCCTATGCCAATTACAATCAATGATCCATCAAATAAAATCGGTGAATACATGACATCAATTTATAATCGGATGGATCAAGCAGTTTACGGTCATTATGAAACCAAGTGTCATATTATGCAAATTATTAGTAAATGGATTAGTAATCCAAGTGCAGTTGGTAATTGCTTGGCTTTACAGGGACCAATGGGTGTTGGTAAAACAACATTAGTCAAAGAAGGTTTGGCACCAGCACTAGGACGACCATTTAATTTTATCTCACTTGGTGGTGCAACTGATGCTTCCTTTCTTGAAGGACACAGTTTTACATATGAAGGATCTATTCCTGGTCAAATTGTAGAAGTTATTCAAAGATCAAAATGTATGAATCCAATTATCTATTTTGATGAATTAGATAAGATTAGTAAGTCACATCGTGGCGATGAAATTGCCAATCTGTTGATTCATATTACTGATACTCAACAAAATGACAAATTCCATGATAAATATTTTGGAAATATCGATATTGATCTATCGAAGGTATTCTTTGTATTTTCCTACAATCATGATGAGAATGTACCCCCAATTTTAAAGGATCGTTTACAAGTGGTTCGTATTAAGGGTTATTCTGCAAGTGAGAAATGTAAAATCGCAAATGAGTATATGTTTCCACGATTTTGTAAGGATGTTGGATTTGATTCTTCAAAACTTACAATCACCGATGATGTGATCAATTATTTGATTACGTATTTTGCTGATAAAGAAGATGGTGTTCGTAATTTAGGACGTTGCATTGAAACAATTATTAGTCGCCTAAATATGTTACGACTTATTCAGGGTAATAATGATAGCCCTGATACTACTAAATTTATTGAAAAATTGCCATTTAAAGCAAATAAGATTCCTCAAATTAATGATACATTTGAAATTACTCGTGATATTGTAGATAATATCCTAGAAAGACCAAAAGTAAATGAATCATTTCATCATATGTATCTTTAAAAATTAAATTAAAATTAAAATTAAAATAATACTTTTATAAATTATTTTTTTTTGTAGATTTTATCATTGTTGCTGGAAGCACCTTTGATGCCGCACTTAAGATAGTACTTTGTTGATTTTCAGCCATAGTTAATTGTTTCTTTTGTGATTGATTATTTAGTCTGTTTTTAATTTGTGCAAGCATTGTATTTTTAATATACGTATGAGGCATAACCCATCCTGATTTTAAACCTAATTTAAATGCAGCATCCGCATCTGTAAAAAAGAAGATACTTTTTTCTTGGATTGTTGGAAATTTAGATTTATTATATTTTGGTGATGGTGTAATAATAACATTAATTGGTTTAATATAATCAAATTCAAAAGTTAGAGGTTGGGCTTCTGCAATATCACTTTGGGATTGAATTAATATCACTTTTTGTCTGTCTAAATCTATTTTAACAGATCCAAATAAAAGAGATGGTGATGGGGAGTCTTTAATTTGTCCTGTTGCATCATAAATAACATATCCTTTAAATATTTGGGTTAAAATACCTTCAACGTTTGATTTTAATGATTCTGCATTCTTTTTTTTATTACGAAGTGTATGCATTTGATTGCATTTTGTCCAATCTATAAAACCATAGAATTGAAGCACACTATAAAAATTACCACTCATAATACCGTTGACTCTTTCCCAAACATCATCACCATCTGGAAAATAAGGTAAGTTACAACCAGCCTTTTGTGTACGTTTTTTATTTTGTTTTTTTCTTTGTGTACGAATACTATTTTTTTTTCTTGATAATACCATGGTTTATCGTGCTTTTTAATTAATAATTAAGAAAAATAAAATTATCTACGTAAAAATATTTTTACATATTGTTTTTGAGGTTCAATTTCATATTTTGCCCACAATGTTATTAAAATAGGTATAATTGATCCTAATGCATAATAATTTTGATACTTTTTAACCCTTTCTAGATATTCAGTTTCAGTTGAATGGATCTGTTTAATATAATTGAAATATCCAAACATTCCAATTATTAATAAAACTACACCGATTATTGCCCATGTGTTACTAATCAACATAATTAAACTGATAAATGATGCACCAAGAAGGAAAGATAATTTGTTTAGATTTATACAGCAATCATTATTTTCTGATAATTTCTTTTCAATCACATCTTCTTGAATCGCAAATTGAGTTACGAATAATAATAAAACAAAAATATGACCATGTGTAAATTCAATTAAAGATGATAATATTAAAATTGCAATTAAACTGAGAATAAAATTACCATGATTATTTACATGTTCTCTATAATATGTAACATAAAATGCATTTAATAAACTTATATATGGTATACGATATTGCATAATTCTTTTATTATATCAAAGAAATTATTTCATTTCAAAATTTAAAAATCAAATAAGAGCCTTAGAGATCGTTACCTTTTGATGCATTTCCACCACGACCTGCAATCATATCACGTTGGGCTTCAGTAGTGCAAACACAACCACCGTCACATGAATATGTAGCAGGGCAACAATCAGGACGGCATTGATTTTGAGCAAACATAAACATACGACGTTGTGAATCTGGTTTACCATCAACCGATGGATAATATGGGCTAACTAAATCATCCCCAAGAAGAATATCTTCTCCAATTGGTGATGTAATGTAAGTATCTTTTACAAGAGGAAGATTTGTAGGGGGTCTTCTCCATTGGTGTTTACGATCTGGTTCTTCTGATGTATTTTTGTATGTTACACCTTCCCATGAGACAGCAGGATTTCTGACAATACTATCTTCTGGTTTAAGAGATCTTCCACCACATGAACCCATACTATATGTCGTTGGAGCAAGAAAACCTTCCATTGGTTTGTTAGTCATCATTGATCCAATTAAAAGAATGACTAAAATGGCGAGTGCATAGAATAATTGATCCATTTTACGGTTTGATTCAAGATAAACAGCAACTAATATTAAAATTAAGCCTAAAATGCAATACATTTTATATTTTATATTTATTATTAAAATAAGATTTTTTTCAGAAAATCATATAAAATAATTCAATAAAAATTCATTATAAGTAATGTATAATTTATAATCTTTGAGTTATAATACATCAATCTTACTAAAAAATTAAATACTTATGTTTGAATTTCTAGATCTAACATTATTAATCACCACATTTTTTACAGTTGGCTTTTCATTGTCATTTATTAAAAATCCTAAATTTCAAAGATATGTAATTGAAAAATGTTTTAATACATATGATTATTTTTATGAAAAGTTTTATAAATTATGGTATGATGATAAAGTTCGAACAAATGTTATTAAAACAATTGATTCAAAAAATATCAATTCTGTACTTTTAAAGAGTACTAATCTAGAAAAGGAGGAAAAAGAAAAAGGAAAAGAATGTATGAGTGAAAATAGTAAACTATTACTTGAATTTTTATCTAATGAAATTAAATTTGAATGTGTTAATGTTAAAGAAAAAGAATATTATTTAATCGGCACAAATCCTATTTTTAGTAAAGATCATATTCTAGAATGTCCCTGGTTAGCAATTTCAATTCAATTAATTCTACATGAGAAAGAAGAAAAATTAACAATTGATGTCAGCGAAAAATTTATGGAATTTTGGATCGAAGGTAATGAACTTCCAATTCATCTAGAATATTATGATTATTGGATTCGTAAACTTTTAATTGATTCCGGATGTTCTAATTTTAAAATTTATGAAAAAGAAGAAATTAAAGAGTTAAAGTTGGTTATTATCAATGAACTAGGTGATAGCATTGAATATCAAAATATTTTAGTAATTCCCAAAAAAGATACAGTTAATACGATTGAATTCCAATTTAATTAAACATAAAGAAATCAGGATTATTTATTTTATAAATGACCGAATTACATTATTTAAATAGAAAATGGGATCTATGGTATCATGACCCAAATAATAATTCATATACATTAGATAGTTACATTAAATTAGGATGCATCGATACAATTGAATCATTTTGGAATTATTATTATCAATTAAAATTAACACAACTACAAAATGGAATGTTTTTTCTAATGTCAGAAGGAACTCTTCCAACCTGGGAAGATAACCTTGATGGTGGATCATGGTCATTTAAAATAGATAAAAAAGATATATCACAAGCATGGACAAAATTATCTATTCATCTTCTATCAGATAATTTTGTGGAAGCCGATAAAGATTCACATCTTCACAATCAAGTAACTGGTATCTTTATTAGTCCTAAGAAAACATTTACTATTTTTAAATTATGGATCAAAGATCATAATATGAAAGAAGAGGTTAAATTTAAACTAGATTTACCTTTTCTGATAACTGATGAGTCAATGTATCGTTCTCATCAAGAGACAAAAGAAAAAGAACAACAGATTGCGGCAAGTATGAAACAATCCAATTAATTTTCATTTATATTTTATATTTTTATCTTTGATAATTTACTATTTTACAACCTTCATAAAATAAAAAAATATATATTATATTACACATTCATATGTGTGATATTGAAATTAAAAGATAATTAAAAGTTATGTTAGATGATTGTCTTTAATCATCTTTCGGGTTAGGTGCAAGACAGAGTTTAATATCACCAATAAGACCAATCTTATAAACAATTGTGAGTGGAAGATCATTTTGAAGATGAACATGGATGACTTCACAAAGTTTTGAGCATTTTGTGAAAAGAATAAGATATTTGAGGCTAAAGACACCTTCAATAATCTTATCAGGATGGTCATTACGTTCAAAGACGAGACCGTCAGTGCTTTGACCAATTGTAGTGGCTTGATCAACCGTATCACCTTCGCAACTAAGTGTAAGTTGTGAATCAACACATTTAATTTCAATATTTTCTGACCATTCTGACATAAAACGACAAATCTTGTGGAATGTATCAGAAGGAATCATTACAACCGATTTATATTCAATATCGGGCAGTTTACGTGCTTCCTTTGTAGCATCCATAAGATTAAGATAGTAACGAGTTTTAATTTTACGTTTTTCATTTGTAATAAAGATACCAAGACGATTACTATCTTCTTCGTGTGTGAGTGTAAGAATATCATCCTTTTCAATAATGCGAATAAGTTGATAAAAGATCTTCATATTAACACCGAGAGCAATAGGTTTTTTGCAATAATATTTTTCAAGTTTCTCACCGTTAATACGAACATGAACTGCAAGAACATGACCTTTATCAAGAGTGAAAATTCGAAGACCTTGTGAATCAAATTCAAAGGTTGCGTCTTCGACAATTTCTTTAAGTGCTTCAAAAAGATTTTTAATTTGTGGGACATTAATAGTTTCAAAGATTACATCCATTTTTTTACCAACAGATGCGGTTTTTTGTACTGGAGTTGAAGGAGGTACTGGAGATGTTGACATAATTAATATTTGTTATGTAATATATAATTAATAGTAAAACCAAAAAGTTCTTAAATTATTTCAATTTTATCTTTTATCTTTTATAATTTTTCTTTAATTAGAATCGTCATAATATCTTAAAAGCATTACACCAATTACTACTAGTAAAAGGAAAACCATAAATAATTGTGTAAATTCTTCATATTTCCATAATAATATAATTGAAATTAAAAGTAATAAACCTGCAATGAGTAATATAAAATTATTTTGACCAGATTGTGCCATATTATAATATTTATAGTAATATTAGAAAATTTTTATTTATAAATAAGATGATACTAAATAGAATACAAATGAAAATATTAATGATTGCATAATTAATACATCAACTGATCTAGGAAGTATACCATTAAATAAATCTGCCGTTTGAGGAGAAGCAATTAAATAAAAAACCAAAGTAAATAAAAGACTTCTTAATGCTAGTTCTCTATCCATACTAAAACCTTCAATTTGATGCTTATTTGGTTGATATTGATAAGCCATGTTTACTATTTTATCTTTTTATTATATTGCTAGATTTTTATTTATAAAATTGAATTACGTCATTTTATGGAACAATAATATAATATAAAATAAATATATGCCACTGGAACTTTATCACAGTAAAGAATTATTAGAGGTTGGAATTGATGAGGTCGCAAGAGGATGTTTACTTGGTCGTGTATATGCTGCGGCAGTCATTTGGCCTCAAGAAGAACCACTAGACTCCCAATTTTATCCACCAATTAGAGATTCTAAGAAATTAAGTCCTAAAAAAAGAGAACAACTCAAAGATTTTATTGAAACAAATGCAATTGCATTTGGTGTTTCTTATGCAACAGAAGCCGAAATTGATCGACTTAACATTTTAGGTGCATCACAACTTGCTATGCATCGGGCTTTAGACAAAGTCAGAGAAGCCGTTGATTTTGATCACATACTTGTCGATGGTAACTATTTCTTAACATATTTTACATATACACATAATACATTTGAAAAAGGTGATGATAAATTTTATTCAATCGCTGCGGCTAGTATTTTGGCAAAAGTCTATCATGATCAATATATTCGTGATTTAGTTGCTGAATATCCTGATCTAGAAGTTTATGGATTATTAGATAATATGGGATATGGATCCCAAAAACATATGGATGCTATTAAAACACATGGTGTAACCCAGTTTCACAGATCTACTTTTAAACCATGTTGTGGAAAACAAAATATTGTAAAAAAAAATAATAGTTAATTAATTCATTGATTTCTTTTCGCTCATTTCTTTCTTTTTGCTCATTTCTTTCTTCATTGATTTTTTCTTTGAGTCTTTCTTTTGGCTGGATTTCTTTGATTTGGTGAATCTTTTCCAAAATTTAAGGTTAAGACCACCTTTTTGTGTTTCACCTTTGTTTGAAGCATTAGAAGCAGCAGTACTATTTACTGACTTCTTTGACTTTTGTGACTTCTTAGACTTTCTTGTGAATAATTTTTTAATTGCAGAGCGGACTCCTGCACCGATGTGGTTAGTTTTATGGGATGTTGATTTCATTTTTACTTATTAAGAAAGAAAAAAATTTTAACGCGATTTTTTATTTTCTCTTATTTGACATTTTTTTATTTTTTTTATTTTTATTTTTTTTATTTTTTTTTAAAGATTTAGAACTACCACCTGCTTGATTTTTACGGCGTGGTTGTACATTTGTTGGTAAAGAACCAAAATCATCATGAACATGATGAATTAATGTAGAAAGATTATAAAGATATATTTCAATGTCTTTCTTTTCATCTTCATCTTTAATATATTTGAGTTTTTCTGAAAATGCTTCCTGAAGACGAATAAGACCTTCTTTATATGAAGCAATTTTGGTTTCTCTTTGATCTCTATGAGCGAGGACCATCCATCCAAGTTTTTCAAAGACATTGTAATACCATTCTTTGAGTCCCTTCATACTAATAGGATATTCAAGATTTTTAGGTGCAAAAGGATCGGTTTCAATTGTTTTTTTTTCAGATGGAGGGGTTTTTTTGTAGGATCCAGATTTTTTTCCAGATTTTGTAGGAGGGTCTGTAGGAGGGTCTGTAGTAGTTTTGTTTTCTGCCATTTTTTTATTTTAAAGATAAGAAAAAAATAATTTTCATCAAGTAATTCTTTAATTTATTATAACTCATATTATAAATAAATGACTTCTAAATCATTTGCAAATTATTTGAGTGTTGATAAAAAAGAGGTTAGAATTCTTAAAAAAATTACCCAATGTAAAAATAAAAAGTGTAGTAAATTAAATAAAATACGTGCTAAAGAGGAAAAAATTTTTGAAAAGGAACAAGATAAAAAGTGTCAGCAGAAATCTGCTAAAGCATTCTATGATTGTTCTGACGTTTTTTATGAGAATTCTAAATATAAAACATTATTTAATAATTTTATTAAATGTGGTAATGAAAAATGTTCTAAAGAAATGAAAACTCATAAAAAATATCGGGATAAGAATTTTGAGAAATATATGAAAACAATAACAATTAAAAGTGTTTGAATTTTCTAATTCATTCGAAGTGGTGAACCAATGTCTTTACCACGAAGTTTAATCCCCAAGATTCTTTCCATTTTAGAAAGTACTTGTTGATTAGGAATGGCTTTACCTGATTCATAATCACCAATAATATTTGGTCGTTCATTGATTTTTGCACCTAGATCCTTTTGTGATAACTTCTTATCTAGGCGTCCTTGTTGAATTGCTTTCGAGACATCAATCGAGACTTTTTCAATTGTACCAGCATCATTATGTTCATCTAACATTCGTGCATTACTTACAACAGCATTTGGACGAGACATAATCACAGTGGAAAGAGAGGCTTTATGACGAAGACAAGGGTCTTCTTTAATCTGCTTGGCAGTTTTCTTAAGAATAATAGTTGGTGCAGCATTAACGTATTCGTCAGACATTTGAATGATCAAAGAGTAATATTTATAATAAAAAGATATATTTCAATTTTTTTTAATATTTTTTTGACCACACTTTTTCATAAAAAGTGTTTTTTGTTAAAACTTTTTCCTAAAAAGTTTAGTGTGTTTATTTTTAATATTAAAAATAATTTTTTAGATTAAAAGAATGACATATCTTGAAGCATTAAAACTTTATCCATATGATTATAATGAAAGAAAAACTTTCTTAAAAAAAAAATTTAATTTATTAATATCTAGAATGAAACTTTTTATAAAAACTGATGAATTAAACATTAATAAAGAATCAATGACATATGTTTTTGAACATATTAAAAATGACATTATTAAAATCATTGCTGTATTTGTACCAACTGATGATAAAGTTTTTTTAGAATCAAATAATTGGAATGATATTAAATATCGTAAAAAAGTTTTTGATGCATTAGTTGAATTGGAAAACAAGCCTTTATTAATATGGTTTTTTTTTCATTTTAATTATTTTTATGTTGATAACATTGATCAAAGACGTAAAAATTTAATGGAAAACATTGAAATATTTTATAAATATTATCCTAAACATTTATATTTTGAAACAGTAGATGAATTAAGTATAGCATGTGGTGGATGTAATCCATTATTTTCAATTTCTTATCAAAATCGTAATAATAGGGTCATTCTTGAAAATTATTCAAAATTATTAAGAAAAATATGCCCATCATTAAATTATCAAGGACAATTAAAAAAATCAAAAACATCACATATTAAGGTTTGTTTTTTTTCAGATTATTTGACAATGGATTCATCAGTTTTAAGAGATCGAATTGGTACTATTTATCAATTACCTAAAAATACTTTTGATGTCTATTATATGGGATTTACAAAACCAGAGAATATTACAGGTTCAATCAGCAAAACTTTTTATAATATGCTTAAAAAAAATTACCTAACTGTTCCTAAAGATATTAATCTGGCTAGACAATTTATTGAACAACAAGAATTTGATATTATAGTATATTGTGAAATTGGAATGTCAATGATTCCTCTATTTCTAGCATATTCACGATTAGCACCTATTCAATTAACAACATGGGGACATTCAGAAACATCAGGTATTGACACAATAGATTATTATGTTTCTAGTAAATTATTTGAAATTGAAGAAACAAAGGCACAAACACATTATTCAGAAAAATTATATTTAATGGATAGTTTATCAACATATTATTATCCACCTACCAAAATATTACTACCACCTAATTTTAAATTTAAATCACGATCTGACTTTGGATTAAGTGATAAAAATAACGTATATAGTTGCATTCAATCATCTTTTAAAATTTCTGAAGAATTTGAAAAAATTCTTAATGGCATCCTTAAAGGTGATCCAAATGGTGTAATTTTGATGTCTACAAATAAACCATTTTGCAAGAGTCAGGCTTCTAGAATTTATAATTTATTAGGTGACAAAGATTACAAGCGTTTACTTTTTTATCCAGCATTGAATAATGAAAGTTATATGAATTTAATTAAAATGGTTGATGTTGCATTAGATCCATATCCTTTTGGTGGATGTAATACTAGTTTTGAAGCATTTGATTATAACATTCCTGTTGTAACAATGCCGACAAAATATCTTAATGGACGATTTACTTTTGGAATGTATAAAAGAATGGGTTTTATAGATATGGTAGCAGATTCACCTCCTAATTATATTAAAATTGCTTTAAGAACTGGAACTGATCGTAGATGGAGAGAATCTATTAAAGAAAAAATTAGTAAATTAAAAGGGCTGCTCTTCCAGGATAATAATGTTATAAAAAATTGGACAACTTTTTTAAAAGAAATTTATGACAACAAATTATCACCAAAAATAAATAACACCCAAATTGTACCTACCAGTGTTTCTAGCAGTCAAGAAGTGTCAAACTATGTTTCCAGTATTATAACTGAAGATACTATTAACCAAAATCAATTAGATTCAAATAATAATATACTTTCTAGTAATGTATCTGAACAAGAGTTACCAATTTCAATGCAAAATTTTATTAAAAATTTTCAAGACCCAGAACCAATTTTAGAAACAAATATTAATGATAATCAAGACCTACCAAATAATTTTGATGAGATGATTGATAATATTTGTGGTGAAATAAAGTTTAATGAAATCGATTTTATAATCAACTAATCATAATAGATTTTCTTTTTATAGATGTAAAGAACAAGATATAAATGTTAGAAGAATCAAAACAAGTTTTAATATTATTGATAGTTATAAACCTTGCATTATGTTCATATTATTATTTATTATACAAGGATAATGTTGCAAAAAAAGATGAAGATAAGTTACTCGTTGAATTAGATGAACATTTTGCAAAAAATAAAATATCAGAGGTTTTACACCCAAAAGAGATTGTGTTGCCTAGTATATGTAATGGATTCCATGATAAGTTTTTTGATAATAATAAATATTTAGGATGGCGTCTATTTTATTTAAAAAATCAAAGTCAATCAACTGTAGAACCTGATCCTAATTTTAAAGATGTTATAACACAAAATTTTCTTAACAATATGCCAAGTGTTAAAAATGAAGTAACACCTGTAAAATATCAAATAAGATAAACTATTATTTATAATTTTATTTTTCTGTATATCTAATAAGAAAACATGTCACTTCCTATTAGCGATGAATCAAAAATGGACTTCCCGCACCCTTTTTTAGTACTTTCAGATAATCAGAATATTTGTCAAACATGGGAAACTGCTTTTAATAATCCTAAATTTAAGTCAAAATATGATATTTTAACAGAAACCGAAAAAAATACTATTTATAGTAATTTAAAAACTAGAACATGTCAATCAGTTGATAATGTAATGCAATGTTTTACAATTAACGGTGAATTTGAAACTTGTAAAAATTTACAAGATGAAGAACCAAAAAGTATTCGTAAAATTATGTCTGAAATTGATACTATTACAAATTCAAAGAAAGGTACAATGATACAAAATTTAAATAAATTTGTAAATAAAAAAAGAGAAGTAGTTGATAATTTGATTAATAATTATATATCACGTAAAGAAATGCTTGATATGCATTCTGGTTTTATGAGTTTAGCAGATCAAAATATAGAAAGAAATATTGAAGAAAAAAACATGTTAGCAGATGACTTAAATAAAACTCAAGAACTTAAAGAATTTACAAATAGTGAATTATCAAAAACCCGTTCAGATATTGAATGGTATAATTATAGATATAAAATATTAATAACTGTTGTGAAAGTATTATTATCAATATTAATTTTAATAGAATTCATATATATATTAATGATCAAATTGTAATAAAAAATTTTAATTTTATTTTAATTTTATTTTAATTTTAATTAATGAAAATTCTAAGCATCATTCATCGCATTAGAATCATCTTCATCTTCGTCATTTGGAGCGATCTTCCATCCCTTCCATTTTTTACGTGTATTACATTTACCAATAATACGATTGAGACGATTTTCAAATTCTCGTCGAGTATGTTTTGTTGGATTAATACCAGCATGTTGAAGAAATCCACGAAAGATTGGAAAGATATCATCAATACCAAGAGTGGTATTAGGATCTTCACGAAGATATTCATCAACGAATTGTTTATAGACATCACTATCACTACGATATGATGCTGTATTTTTAAGAACTTCCTGTGGTTCTTGTACACCATGTACACGATAACTCTTTTGGTAATATTCAATTAACATATACATAAAGACTTCGCGCCATTTTTCCATACGAGATTGAAGACTTTTATCAGCAACAAATTCGTATTTTTTATTTGGGTTTGGATTATCACAAAAGCGGGAAATAAATTCCACAACACGAATACGACGCCATGTAGCATCTTCATTCGATGGAATACCAGGAAGTTCATTACATGTTAATACAAGTTTAAACTTGGGACGAAAGGTGACTGGTGAACAATGTAATTGACGAGCCGTAATTTCATCACCACCGGTTAATTGACGCATAAAACCAACTTGGATATCCGCACCAACTTCGGCTTCGTCTAATGAAATAAAACGACGACCACGTGTTGATGCAAGTACTGGATTCGCTGTTTCTGCACCACTTCGTGCATTGGTAAGAATGGTACTAGGCATTGAACCACAGTAATCACCCATTGTCTTTTTAATCAAATCAACGAGCATTGATTTACCGTTACCACCACCACCAGTCCAGATGTGGAACTTTTGATCTTTATTAGCACCATGAAGGAAACTACTAAGAAGGTTGAGTACATAATGACGTACACGTTCAATCGGTAAGATCTTTTCAAGAAAGTCATCAACTTGGGAACGAATTTCATAATCATCTGAATCCATATGTTCGATAAAATTCACATTCGTAGAAAGACTGATATTATCTTCCGGATAACCTTCACGAAATTCATTCTTATCAAGATCATAGACACCATTAAGAAAGTGCAAGAGATTGTCATTTGAATCCAATTCATCTTCAAAACGTTCTTCGAAAAAGAATTCTTGACATTGACTGAAAACTGCATTCGAGAAAGCAGTGTTACGAAGTTTCAAAGAAATATCAGTTGCAGTTCGTCCACGTTGTTGCCAGTTATCTTTTTCTGGTTCATCATCACGAAAATCATTAGTACGATTACTACAATATGTTGCATAATCAGTATAATCTTTCGCAACATCGGATGCAATTTTACGACGTAGTGAATTACCACGTTCATTGATTACCCAACGATGACTTTTGTAATGATACCATCTAGCATGAGCAATTGACGAACATTTGAATTCATGTTTATATTTTTCATAAATATACATTGCGATATCAGTATGTGTTTTATTCATTGAAACATACATAAGTCGGCTCAATGATTCTTTACTAATTTCACGATATTTATTCTTGTTATCTTCAATGGCCCATTTATGAAGTGTGCCAATTCCAAGACGACTTTCCATAACACGAATTTGAGAGCGAGCCCATTCATTACGACAACCAATTTCATCAAATTTTCCAGAAGGTGCTTTTCTACTAAATTCAATAAAAGCCTCTTCAAGACGATAATCAATATTTGAAAGACACCAGCATACACGAACCCAATCTTCATAAATTGTTGCTCGCTTTGGTGATAAACATTCACGCGCTAATTTATCAACTAGTTCAAAATCTTTATCATCGATACGATTACGATTTAATTTACGAGAATCAAAATTAATTGGTTTGCTTGATGGTGATGATTTCTTTGAGTTGAGACGTTCGGAATTATCTTTATCCTCTTGTGGGATGGATTCATACTTTTCTCTAACAGATTCTTCAATACCAACTTTAATAGGTGTAAGATGTTTCTTATAACTAATTGATAAAGTTTTGAGAGTCCCTAGGGCATTTTTCATATAAATATTTCTATCAATTTCAACACATTCACCGGATCCTACATTATAAATATGTGTAATAATATAGGGTTCGTTATCTGGTTTAGAAGAACCATATAGAAACCAGTTATTATTTCTAATAACTGAAAAATCAATAACATTTTTAATGTCATTTGTTGTCTTAATCTTCTTAAAAAGTTCAATAACGTTTTCATTTTGAATCATATCACTACGAGCAAGAAAATGAATTTTATATGACGGACATAAATTGGGATACATAATATGTATACCATCTTTAATCTCATCATTTTTCCCTTTGTAGGATTTCTTTTTTTCCATAACAAAGGCAATTTCATTTTCTTTTAATTCGCTAGCATCAATGTATTGTGAAAGAACATTATGATATTCTTTTAAATAAGTTTTAACATCATCTTGAGTATAAACCTTTTTTAATTCAGGATTATCATCTATTTTTTGGCGAAAATCAAGATCAATTAAAATAGGACTGACTTCCGGGTGGTGTGCTTCAGTTAGATGAAACACTTGACCACCCTTAAGAACATCTTTTGTATAGAGTTTAAAAAAGTCATCCATTTTTTCTGCAGGGATATGATATGATCCAGCGGGCTTCCCGAAACCAGGAAGTGCTGTATGTGTAATACGAGTTGTTAATTTTTCTTCATCCTTAAGTCGATACAAACTTAGAAATTCAATAGTAGTTGTAGGTAAGTCATCTTCTTTTTTTGAAGTCGTCATGTTTGTATTTAATCTTATAAATTTTAAAAAGTTAAATTTTTTTAAATTCAATTTTATTTGTAATGGTAAAAATATTTTATTTTTATTGAGTTTACCCACATAAAAAATTTAAATTACCAAACTTTTTTTTTAATTTTAAAAAAATTACAAATTAAAAATTAAACGCATTAAACTTTTTAAACTTTTTAGAAAAAAGTTTTATCAAAAAACACTTTTTAGAAAAAAGTGTTATCAAAAATAATCAAAAATAATCAAAAATAATCAAAAATGTTTTTTGCCTACACTTTTTCAGTCTTGGGGTGCTTTAGCACTCCAAAGCGGTAAAAAGTGTTTAGACACATATTTGATCAATACCATCCCATGCAACGTGGCATTTTTTAGCCCAACGACATTTAGCGTAATTTCCTGTTTCTGTATTATTAAAATATTCATTATCAAAGTCCATTAACCCACCTTCATTACCTTTAGTTAAACATTTTCCTAATTTATTAGCATTTCTACATTTATTTGGTCCTTCTACTAACCAATAGTCTGGGCATTCCGCCCTTATAATAACTTCTTTTTTCTTAGTATTATTGACTTTTGTATTATATTGTCTGTAATAATGGATTATAATAAAAAGAAATAAGAATATACCTACAACGTAAATAATGATATCGGTGTCCATATTTTAAATTAAATAAAGAAATTAAAAGTATAAAAAATAAAAAAATTACCACGGATATACTTCACCATCATAATATACTGGATCTTTTTTAAGTAGAACTCTGTATGAATAATAATTTACAAGTATATAAATGATACCAAATAAAAATGAATATATAACAGCAAATATTTTAACACCAAATGATTCATTTTTATTACTCATCAATGCAATCGATACTGCTGTAAAGTTTAATGTTAATAATAATGCTAGTAAACCAAATTTTAAAAAAACTTCGACAAAATTACTAAACATTTCTTTGCCGTCATCACTTATTACAATAAAATCACTGTTAGAAGACATTATGTTTTTCTCCTTGTGTACTTTATTTCCTTTTAATCAAATCGAAGAAAAAAGAAAAAATAAAATATTTACAAATAATTACAAAAGCCAAAAAGGACATGTCGCAATCATTGAGTCCATTCTTCATTCCAATCAACCATCGTCACTGTTGTGTTCATAAGGAGAGGTACAAATGTAATACCAAAGAATAATTGACATCCAGATGCTATATTTCCAAAGATGTTATCCAACATACTCCGGTTTCTAACATTGTCTGCAATGTAGTCAATCAGATGGTAAATTGATGTACGGAGTGGTTCACCAAGACCCTCAAAAACGATCGAAGTCAAACGCTGGTTAATCAGTTCTCGAAGAGGTTCATGAACAATACCATTTTGACCTAAAATATCGGTATTGATCTCCCGGAGAACGTCGACTGTAGTCTGATCAGAAATACCACTGCGACAGTAGTAAGGATGATCATAAATGTTGTCGACTGGTTTCACATAATTGCATCCCTCGCAGAAGCAAAACTCACAACCGCACTCACACGTCATGTGATTGCACCCACCAGCCTTGTTGATCATGGCATGACACCGTGGACACTCCTTCGTCTTTTCTTCAACTAACAATGATAAAGAGACATGAGTTTCACAGTACGCATTCATTACACGATCTGGGTACGCGGCACAGGGTACCGGCATGGTGGGATCCTCAGCGTTCACCATTTGTTGACGAATGAAGTGAGGACAGCGAGGGCCACAACACCCATAGAACTCGACACTACGATCCTTGACGTCACTCATCTCTGTACCCGGTGGAAACAAAGACAATGAATCCGAAAACACACTTGAACATTGAGGACATGTGATACGCGAAAGAACTAGTTTCGTTCCAGGCTCTTGACGCATCTTGTACTCAGCACGCTGGTAACAATTAGAACACATAATTGGATTGGATGGGCAAGACGTGCACTCGATCGTTTTCCAATTAAAGTTTATGTTCTTTTCGTAACTAGTGCAACAGTACACACATTCCTCGCGAACAATACCCGACGTAGCCACAAAGTTCAAAAACTTTTGGTACTCTTCCTGCAAAGTGTCCTCTGTCAGAGTTGGTTTTACTAAGAGTACATCACCAATCGCATCACTGTTAAATTGGAAATCACCTGTTTGATATGCCAATTTAGATTCTGGATTCAGATCTGATGCATAAATCTTTCCGATAATCGACTGAAAATCGGAAAAATAACGATTGATCACTAAACGCTTATGTTGTACAAGAATAACCTGTTGAACATAGTGTGAACCAATCCCAAAAAGTGATGCGATCTGAGTGATGGGTACCCCGAAAAGAGATGACTTCTTCAACCAACGTACTAACAAATAACTAAACATAGCCAATGTGTCGTCCGCGATGATTTTTGAACTTATCTGAATCTTGTCATTGTCCGCCATCAGTTTCTCACGTGTCTTCCACCACAAAACTGAAGTGCAATAGATAAAATTATGATTTAGGGAATCAATCGCAGATGGAGTTGACAAAAGAACACGAATAACATTACCAACGTTATCGTTCAATTTGACAGTGTCTGAATAATAGAGATGAGCAAAAAGCGTTGTCAACTTATTACCAGAGATCTTGCAACCAATACACCGAAACATAAAATATCCAATTACATCTAATGGGGTCTCGAAAGTTTTAAACCCAGAAATGCAAACTAACGTCTTGTCGGAGAAGTTCATGTTAAGATACTGTTCGTCAGGGATTGGTATTTCACGATTGCTACCGGTGTAGCCATGTCGAACATGAATCGCTTTCGCAAGGAGTTTGAGAAGTTGTGTCATCAAAGGATCGTTTAACACATCCATTGATTTGCCTTCTTTCCACGAAGTCAGACCTTTAAGATTGAAAACATGCATCACGTTACGCAAAATCTTCATATCTCCTTGTTCAAACTTCAACTCGAATGTCCAGTTAGTTTCGTTGTTGCTCTGAAAAGAATGCCAAACATTGAGTAATTTCGTGTCCTCTTGTTTGGTAATCTTCACAATCGAAGATGGAATGCGATCGTTCAAGAAAAGATTAGAATAATAATGAGTGAGTAAGCGTACCCGTTCTTCATGTTCTACATCTTTTTTAATCGATAAACAAATCATAGCAGCACGAATGATATCTGGGCGATCAAGAAAACCATCTTTCCCCTCGTTGTCAATCATCTTCTTCGCCAAATAGTAATACAACTCCTTACGCAAACTAAGTGAAATCTTATCTAGAGCATTGATAATTACCATTATTGGAGTGTTCGCACACCCAATAATATTAATATTATCAGATGAGAAGATAGACACCGTTTCACAACTAGGGATTATTGAAATGCACATAATC
>Ga0164292_10000836_pt1 | contig 24503 bp, 20 predicted proteins | sample GEODES117metaG_FD_111486 | JGI IMG/M metagenome (GOLD analysis project Ga0164292, IMG submission 111486) | Eutrophic lake water microbial communities from Lake Mendota, Wisconsin, USA - GEODES117 metaG | ecosystem: Environmental > Aquatic > Freshwater > Lake | place: USA: Lake Mendota...
ATCACCATTTAATAACATATTATAGTCTATACCTGTTGTTACAATCATTGATTGTAATAACTTATCAATAACTGTTCCTTGACGAATAAAGTTAGCATTAGATAGAATATCTTCTTCTTTTGCGGTCATGTACTTCATTTCAATAACACCTTTTGATAATGGTGATTCAGGAGGGTAAATTAAACCTTTAGAAGGTAAATCGATTTGTTCAGTAGGATACTTAAACTTTTGTTCCATAACGTTTATATTGTTTTTATATATATAAATATACAAAGATAAAAGAAGTCATCCTCTCGGATGACTTTCTTATTAAATATATGGATGAACGATTAGTAGTTCAGGATACAATAATCCATTGCTATTGTTAAGCTGATTGAAACATACGCTTCATTAGCCCAATCGTATTCACCAAAGTTAGCTTCTTTAACAAAAGAACCTTTAACTATCCACTCACCAACTACATCACCAACAGGACCTAAAATGTCTAAACGTAAATCTTTTTTATAGAAATCACTATAGCCATCACGTCCAGTTACTGATTCGTGAGCCAAACGAGCCCATTCCATTACAGCTTGAGCGCCACTTGGAGTTACAGGATCATAAAGTTCTAAAGTCATATCATTCCAACGAACTTTACCCTTAACTTTACGGTAAACGTTGATATGATCTAATACGATTTCACCAGCGTTGAAAGACGGAGTTGAAGCTTTTCTAATTAAATATGAAGGGATACCGTCAATATACATTAAAAAGCGATTCTGAACTTTTGGTTCAAAAGCGGTGAACATAATTTCGGTAGGATCTAATACTGCCATTGTATTGTTATTTTATATAAATATTAATAGTTATTATTTTTGCGCAACTGGATTTTCAACTGGTTTTTTGTTATCAACATCTGATTGCATCTTGTTTAAGTAACTTAATACCATTTTATAGTTTTGATTACTTTCAAGACTGCTTAATTGAGATCCTTTTTTCTTTTGTATCCATTTAGCTATAGCTTCAACTACTCGAGAAAAATCTTTCACATTAGTTACAGCTGATGACAACTTAGTTAAAGATGAAGTAACGCCAGCAACCGAGGTATCGGCTGCTGCGTCGTCTTCAAATTCGTATAATTTTTTATCTTTTATCATTTGTTATTTTTTATTAACTTCCAAATTCTACACCAGTTGGTAAGATGTTGAAATCTAATAAGATAAATTCAGCTGTACGAGTTGGTTGTAAGTAAATTTGTCCTACTAATTGGTTTCTATCAATTACATCTGGAGTGTTGTTTGTATCATCCATTACTACTCTGAAAGCATATAAACCTTGTCTTTGTTGTACACTTTCTAAGTATGGAGTAACTTGAGATAAGAATCTGTTTCTTGTCACAGTTGTATTTTGTTCAAATACTAATGTCTTAGAAACATTACCAATGTAACGTTTAAGAGCAATTAATAATCTACGAACGTTAATTCTATCTAAAGCACTAGCTTTTTGTTGTAATGTCTTTTGACCAAATGCTGTAACACCTACGTTAGGGAAAGTAGCGATTGGGTTAACTTTACCAGCATATAAATTATCACGGTTTGTTGGAGATAATTTTCTTTCTGCTTGAATAACACCACCTAAACCACCACGATTTAAACCAGCAGGAGCAAACCATTCAGCACTTACATTATCGTTGAAAGCATAAACACCAGCCATAATTGTTGAAGCAGGTACCCATACATTTCTACCAGTTTCTTGAGATACAACTTGAACCCAAGGCCAATAAGCACCAGCATAGTTAGTATCTAAACCTTGTGCTTCAGTTACTGGAGTGTTGATAGTTGAACCATATGGAGTTAGATCCATAATATAGAAATGATCACCTCTTTCTTCAGCATTTGAAATATAATTTGTTTGAGCTGTAGCGTGATCAGCTTGTTGTAAACCTGGAGTGATTAATAATTCATAGTCATAATCATCTTTGTTACTTAAAATGTTACTTGCAGTAGCATAGTTAGCAACTGGAACACCTTGAGGAGCTGTAGCTGAGTTGTTTTGGAATAAACTGTTTCCAATAAACGGAATGTCATTACCAACAGCACCACTAAATGCACCACCAAATGAACCACTACCTGCTTGAGGTAATGAAGCTGAATAGCTTTGGTTATTTGTATCTGCAGCAACACCACCTACGTTATTAAAATATGATGGAGTATCTCTAACAGATTTAACTCTTACATAGCGGCTATTGTTTGGATAGCTACCAGATAATTGAATATAATATCCACCCATATCAACATCATAAGATACAGTTCTTGATTGATCACCAATTACTGCTGCGATATAGTTAGGTTGTAATGGATCTAAAGATACATTAGAATAAGTTTCTAAAACAACTTTAGTATTTGTATTGTCATCACCACGACGAACTAATACTGTGAAAGTACCTTGTTGTAAATTTACATTTGATACTTCCCACTTAACGTTATCTTGAGTTCCAGTAGCTAAAGCACCATTACTTAATAAAGAACTAGTGTTGTTGTTCATTGTACCAACATTGATTGTTTCTAAAACAAACGATGCTGTAAATGCACTGTTACCTGGAATTCCACTTGTACTAGCAGTTGTAGCACAACTAGCTGTAGCTGCAGTGAATGAACCACTTGGTACTCTTGTTACTAAAATTGATTCACCACCTTGTAAAAAGTAGTTGTAAGCAGCGATGCTTGTTAAAAACTCATAATTAGCACCTCCGCTAATAAATGAACCACCAAATCTGTTTTTAAAGTCACTATATGAAGTAACTACAGTTGGGATATACGGTTGACCTTTAACAGTCGGACCTACTAATGCCAAACCCACAGTTGGAGGTAATTGGGTTATTTGAGATAAGTCATTCTCACGTGTTAGTACACCTGGAGAAATTAATGTTTCTTGCGCCATGTTTTGAATAGATTTTGTCTAATGATAAATATGTGAGATAATTTATAAAACGAAGAAACCCCGGCAATTACTGCCGAGGTTCTTCTATATTAACTCCTAACACCTAACAATACATATTATGAATTTACTTCACCTGTTTCAAGATTAATAGAGCCTTCACCATATTTATCTTGTAATTTTTTAGCTAAAACTAATTCAGCATCGCTTAAATTTTTACGGTATTCAAGTAAACGAGATTTTTCAATCTCTAATTCACCTAATGATATAGCTAAATCATTGTAACTAGCTTTAATCTTTTTAATTTCATCTAACTCTTCAATAGTTAGTTTTTTAACTTCACTCATTATTCAGGTTTTACAAGTTTAAAGAAAGTAACATAAACTCCTTCTGATTCTACATTTTCAAAATCATCAAGTTTGAATTCTTTATGTTCTATTTCTCTACTTTCTTTTAACAATGTGTTAAAATCATTTTGAAATTCTACAAACTTTGGATTTACTTCTCTGCTTGTTATTTCACCTTCTTCATTAGTGACAACATTGATATACATTGGAATACTGATATTACCAGTTTCGTCAGTTTCACCATGTTTTTTAATTAATTCTTCTTTAAGTTTTTCAACAGATTCTTTTTCAGTTGTTACTTTTTTAGCTAAATCTGATAGCCAATATTTTGTAGTTAACTTAATTTTTTCACTTAGTAAACCTTTAAGTGATGTTTCACCGGTTTGTTGATTCACAACTCCATTAAGTTCATTATCTAAGGCATAGAACTCATGTAATTCTAATGTAACTTTTTCCATATATTTTATTTAGATTTTTTTACTGGTTTTTTAACATCTTTTTTTACAGGTGCTTTTTTAGCTACTGGTTTTTTCTCAGTTGGTTTTTTAGCTATCTCCGCCATAATAGTTGGTGGTGGAGTTGATTCAGGAGCTAACTCTTCAACATGATTTACTGATGTTTCTTTTTTCTTGTTGTTAAGAACAAATGCTACTACTACAGCAGCAATTAATAAGATAATAATTAAAGCCATTTTATTTAATTTTTGTTTTTATATATATAAATATATCAAATTTTCAGAAAACGTTATTTATACTGTTCTTTGATTTGTTTTTGTTCTTCTTCAGTAAGATAAGCATCTATTCTATGATATCCAAGTGTTCCTAATTCAAATCTTGATTCAACACTAAACTTTTTAGCCACATCAAGTGGTGCTAATTTACCAGCATTGTATTTAATCATACGTAAACAGAAAAATATATCTTCTGCAAAGAATGATGCTGATGAATATTGTCCTACCACCATCATATCTTGTAAATCAGTTTTCCAATTATACATTCTACAAATATATTCCATTACTCGTGGATTGCGTAGACTGAAACCACCATTTTGTATTGTTTGGTCTTTTACAAAATTATAACATGGTGCTCCTACATAATCATATTCCATAAATTCTTCAATACCATTTCTTAATATAGCTGAATCACCTTGAAATATTAATACACGTTCATAATCAAAATAATCTTTCCAAAATTCAGATGTTGTCATCACCATACACATATTGAATAAAGATTTCATACGTGCATCTTGTAATACTTGATCTAAACCTGGAATGTATTTAATTGTGATAGGTATTTCTTGGTCTTTGTTATATGGTTTAAATTTATAATTAATGTTAAACTTAATTAATTGTTCTTTAAACTTAGGTTTACACTCATCAGATGTGTAAATAAACAAGTCAGTATCTTTAGGTAAATGTTTTAAATGATTATAACATATTTTACCAAAATTCTCTATTGGCCTGTCTTCAATAATAAATGTTGCTAATTGTTTCATAACTCTTGTTTCCAGTTTGTTAATGGAGATAACCATTGAGTTTCTCCGTGTGTTGAATAACCAGGTAAAGATGAAGCTAAACGTTTACCTTTTTGTCTTAATTCTGCAAACATATTAAAATCATATGGATATGTTTCACTAGTCCATTTTCTTAATATGCCTTCATCTTCTTTTAATGTTTTCACTTTAGAAGCGAATGTCATTGTTGTACTATTTGTTAGCTTAAAATGACAATGTTGTCCTAAATATAATCTAGTTTCTTCGGATCTTCCGCCGCATAATAAATTTCCTCCTTCAAATGGATTTAAATACTTGTCTGGATGGTCATAAGTTGTAACATAATCAAATCCTAATTCAAATCCGTCTTCAATTATTTTATCTGCTTCTGGTTTATGTAAATAGTCATTTTCTAAAAAATAAACTATTTCATTGTCAGGTAAGTTTAAGGCATAATCTAATGCTAAATTAAAAGTACCTGCGCCATGTCCTACATTAACATATTTTATTTCTTTATTTGATTGGGTTATTAAAGACTTAGTTTCATCACCTACATTATCAGCGATAATTAACCAATCAGCCTTATTAAACGTTCTTAAAGCGTTTATAAAACAATTTTTATTGTTAATGTAGTCAGGCTTCTCTTTTTTATATCCTGTATCGCTTATACGATAAATAACAAACATTAGTTTTTATTTATTGCCTTGATAATCTCATTTACATCAAACATTTCCTCTGGACTGTTGTAAGGACATTCATGGAACTGACCATCTAAAGAATAATCAAAGTATGAAGCGTCTACTTTTTTAACATTACCAACAGGCTCTTTTGCTATGATGTTTGTATGCATTGAATAACCAAACATTTCTGGGTGAGTACCAACCCACAATACTGTAGAAGGCAATTTATAAGCTGCTGCTGCGTGTTGTAAACAAGAGTCAATTAATACTCTTTTTGCTGATGCTCTTACTAATGAGAATAGTTCAAAGTTTGACATTGATCTATCTACTACTTCAACTAGAGGAGATTGAATACCTTGAGCTTGATGTTTAACAACTTGAATGATATGATATTGTTGTCCAAATTGCTGAATAATAGCTTCAGCTACATATCTTGGCATGTCTCTAGACCAAGCATAAATTGGAGCACCATCCATTAAAGGACCACCATTTGTATGTAACAATAAGATTGGTCTTTGTCTGTTCCAAGTGATAGGCATTTCTGTTTGAATCATATTCATATATAATTCAGGTAAATCCTTTTCCTTGTTATAAGGCAAATCATACATCTTATGCCATGTTTCATGCAATGGAGTTTTTTGCATGATGTGAGATGTTTCAAAGTAAGGTTCGCGACGTAATATAATAGTATCTTTACCACTAATATAATCTTCCCAGAAATAAGGTGTCATACCCATTCTATACACTCTATGAATGTATGGATTGTTTATAAAAATTTCAGGAAACGAAGCCATTACAATTAGCTTTCTGTCTTTGTACTTTTCAGCAATGTTTTTGATTACTGCTGTTGAGGCTATGTTTTTGCCGAGACCTCCTTCGACGTGGAATACAACGTATTTATCCATAACTGTATTTTAGTATTTCCAATAAATATAATACAGGGAATGTTAAATTCCAAATCTTCTCCTATTTGCATTAAAGTTCTGAAGGATTTCAGATGCTGATAATTCTCTACTATACATTTGAAAATTAGCTATATTACCATTCATATAATATAAATCACCATAACCTGTTGCTGCATATAAATAAGCAGTATGGTCATTTCGTAAATTAGCCCAATTAAATGTTGTTGATATTGTTGCTACTGGTAGTCCATTTCGATAAAATATTAAAGAATTGGTTTTTACAACAGTTGCAATATGATACCAATTTCCGTTTGAAAATGGGGATGGTGATTCAACATTTCCTCCAAATTCTCCTGAAACGTTATCTTCAGTTCTCCATAACCAGTTTCCTAAATTTAAGTGTTGCCAAAAACCATCATTTGTGTTTCCATCGTTTGGAGAAGTCATTAATGAATAAGGAGCACCTCCATTACTACTATCATTATAATAGAAAAATGAATTAAATGTGTAAGCTGATGATGTACTTCTAATCCAACTGTTTACATTAACTATAGCATAATCATTTGAGCCATCAAAAACTAGTGATCCACCACCATTTCTACTATAAGTAGGACCATTTGTTAAAGTAGCATTATAACCATTACCACTTAAATCAGTCCATGTTGTTCCAGATCCAGGATATGAATTAGCAATACCTGCATCTAGATATAAAACTAAACCATTTCTAACGATATTAGCTTCGTTATAGTGTTTTATTTGTAGATTGGTTAATATGTTTCCGTTTACATCAAATGGCATTATACTCCGAATCTTTGTCTTGTTGAATTATAATTTTGTAATACTTGAGTAGCTGAGTGTTGAACACTATAAGATGATACTTGGGCTATATTTCCATTAAAGTAGTTGAATCCCCATAGTATACCTATACTACCTATATTCAAACCATATTGGCCACCAGTTACTGTAAAACTCCAATCAGATATTCCATTTACATATGTTACTATACTTCCATCTGCAGCAGATGGAGCAGCATAAGTAACCATTACCCAATTATTTGTGTTAACGGCTGTACCTGTACTGTAGTTATATCTCCAATCACCATTGTAATAAGCGTTAGCTAATTTTCCACTATCCAAAAACATACCACTATTTACTGGTCCTCCACTATAATGTGACATTAATCCTCCACTTGCACTTGATGTTTTAATCCAAAAATTAATAGTATAAGGGGGATTTATAGTAAAAGAACTGCCGTCTCTATAAGCAGCATAGTCATTTGAACCATCAAAAACAATACTACCACCCCCTGCAGTTGAGAATGTAGGGCCATTTGTTAAAGACCAGTTTCTGTTATTTGCTACCCAATTATCCCAGTTAGTGCCTGAGCCTGGATAAGAGCTAGTTAGTCCTGGGTCCCATAACGCAAAAAGATCAGATTTAAGGAGTGTGGTATCATTTAATAATTTTGCTCCTATACTGTTTATTTCATTTCCACCTAAATTTACTGGCATAATCTATTTATTTTCTGGTAATGGAGGATTCCACTCAGGTGTTGCTAATATAGCTAATATTTCTTCATGTGAATAAGGACCTTGTTTTGTATCTAAACTAGCTACACTAGAAGGCATTTCATCAGTAGCATATTTAACAAATGTTAAAGTTTCATCTACTGATTTTCTTACTGTTTCGATTGATGTTTCAAATACTTGAGAAAAATCTATTTTGTCAAGTTCAGAAACATTAAATATTACGTAGTATTTTGGTTCCATATTATGTTGATCGTTTTGCAGGTGCAATTTCAGGACAAACTTCTTGTAACAAGAACTTGAACACCTTACATGAATTATTATTGTATAAGAATAGATCGTTTTCACCTTCTACAATTGTATAGTTACCTATACCGTTGTTTAATGATAAGTCAGATGTGTATACTGTACACCATCTATATGATGATGAACCTAAATCTTTTGTTCCGTTTGTTGGATTACCTACACCATCTATTGGTAAAACACTATTAGGACCAAACCCAATACCTACATTATTTCCGTTTGCTGCATTATCATATATTGCTGCAGTAGCATAAACTGTTCTTGAATTAAGAATCATTGTACCTGTTATACCAATATTACCTGCATTTCCATTTAGTGAAATTACTTCTGTTCCACTATTATTAAACAGTGATGCACCAACGGCATTATTACTGTAATTTTGGTAAACTATAAATCTACTACATACACAAGTACCATTTAAGCGAAAATCACCACCAGCAACATTTAATCTTGTACTTGGAGATGAAGTACCTATACCAACATTTCCTCCAATTGGTTGTAGTAAAATATCTTTTACTCCAAAATCGTTACTACCAGGTCCACTATTATCATAAGAACCTTGAATCCAAGGATGGTAGTTATATCCTTCTGAACCTACACCAAATTGAAGGCTATTAGTTGCGTTGGTTCCTTGTATTCTAAATATTGCTGTACTATTGGTAAAATCATTGCTTGGACATGAATTGATTGCTCCTGCTACAACAGCAGCACCTAAACTATTTGTTCCCCCATCATACCTTTCAGGCAAGTTTACAGTTAGCCTATTTTGAGGACTTGTATTGTTTATACCTACATTCCCTGAAAATATAGCTGTTGGGGCACAAACAGTGCAAGCAAAACAAGCAACTCCACTTTCAAATATTCTTGCTTTAACACTTACTGATGCTGTACCTCCCTCATCTGCTGTTCCTGTGGCAAATGAAAAACCAGCATTATATCCGGATCTAGTACCTCCTTGGAATATTAATTCACCATATTGATTAAATGGGAAAGTTCCTGAACCATCATTTGGAAATCTTTCACTGTAATATATATAAGGAATAGCAGCAACAGAAGTTACAAAACATCCTCTAACTCCAGCTTTTAAAGGTCCTTCTAAATAACATGAAGCTCCTACATAAGTAGAACATAATTGAGGAGTACACACTTGACAAGCAAAACATGCTATACCAGAATTAAACATTTTTAAATCTTGGTATACAGCTGTTGGTGATGTTATAGTTCCTGCAAATCTACCTAACCAGGTAGATATACTACCATCTGTACCAGAACAAGCACCTACAAAGCCTGTAGAAAAATTAAAATATTTCATTAAACCATGTCTACTAGCAACATCAACAATAACTCCAGAACAATCTGTTGCTACTGTCATTGATGTACCTGTAATTGAGCCTCCTCTAAATGAAGGAGCACAAACTTGGCAAGCAAAACAAGCTATACCATCACTTGTAATATCAAATCTTCTACTACCACTAGTGTAGAATATCATTGGTGTAGCTGACTTGTTATTAATTAATGCATTTTCACTACTATCACTTTCAATAACAAATTTATTACCATTACCATTATTTCCTAATGCAATTAAAGAGCCAAAATTATTACCACCAATTACTAATTGTTGTCTGCATCCACTAAGAGCAGTACCAGTACCAATAAGAAGACTACATCCTCCTGTAGGCTGTAATAATAAGTTATAGGCTGTAGCGCCATCATCAAAACGCATTGCTTGCATCCATGTTGGTCCTGTTGGATCAACACCTATATTTAATCCGTAATTTCCGTTATTTGAACTTATAATCAAACCATCTCTTGCACATCCTACAGCTGGAACTCCATCATTTGATGATTGTTGAACATGTAAAGTGCTTCTTGGAGATGCTGTTCTAACACCAACACAACCACCATTATTTAGTACTAATACAGCACCATTATTAATAACAGTCATATCACAGTTAGTACTTCTAAATCTTAATTGGTTAGGACCAAAATCGATAAATGAGTTTTGGGTGCCGTGTGATAAAAGATCTAATTCTGAAGATCCATTTGATGCTGTTGCTTGAATTCTTAAACCAGCATTACTATTGTTTACAATGTGTAAATTAGTAGCTGGGGCAGTTGTTCCTATGCCTATACAGCCTCCTAATGGGTTTAATAATAAGTTATAATATATTGCTCCACTATAATCACCTGCTTGTATATATGTTGGGTATCCATTTCCTCCTGCTGAGAAATTAGATACACCAATTCTGCCATAAATGTCTCCACCATCTGTTACTACTATACCATTTGTTGTGTTTGTATGTGTTGGGATTGATGTTGGTAATCCTGAGCTGAATTCAGCTTTTGTTCTTGGAGTTCCTGTACCTACACCAAGGCATCCACTAACTATAGAGGCACCTGTAACTACAGAAACAGGAGCACATACTTGACAAGCAAAACAAGCTATACCACCGCTTGTTATGCGCATACGTTCGGTATTTCCAGTTTTGAGAATTAAAGCAGAACTAACAGTAGGACCTATTAAAAAGTTTCCCGTTCCTCTATCTACATAAGCATCATTATAAACTGTGCCATCAAGTCTCCATCTTACATAAGCATCTCCTGTTGTTGCAGAATTAATAGATAATCCTGTTTGTCCGCCACCAAGGGTCAATGGATCTGTTGGTGATGTAGTACCTATACCTACACATCCACTAAACAATCCAGTAGGAGCACAAACAGCACCATTAGTGCAAAAAGTACCTCCATGAGTGAATATACCATTTGAATCAATAGAACCATCTGCTTTAATACCAATCCAGTTTGTAATTCCACTATTTACAATAAACATGCCGCTTGAAGCAGGTGCTTGTAACCAAGATGAATTTGCATATGGGGATGCGGATGCTTTACCTATTAAGCGAGCACAATTTGAATCAAATGTTGGAGAACAAACAGTGCAAGCAAAACAAGCTATGCCTGCTGCAAATAAAGTTAATTTAGGAACATTAGTTCCTCCAGCATCTATAAGGAAATTTAATGAGTTACTATTTGCTAATGACGAACCAATTGCAAGTCCCCAACTATTACCATAAGCACCTAATTGAAGTCCAGCGTAAGCAGAACCACTATCGGCTTGGTTATCTATTCTTGCCCAAGTATAAGCATTTTGGTCTTTTCTAGCATGTAATAATTGGGTTGGTGATAGTGTTCCTATACCAACATCTCCTGATAGAAATGATATAGTATTTGTTCCAGTAGGGTTAACAATCATTGCATTTTCCGCCGCTGAATAAATTGAAAAGTCATATACAGTAGCTGTTTTTGCTCTTAATATTAAACCTCTAGCATCATTATAGCTTACTGTACCTTGTGTTGTATATGCGTTTGTTGTGGCAACAAAATTATTAGAAAGAGATGTTACACTACTAGCAAAGCAAGCAGCACCACTAGAACTAATAAAACTATTGTTATAGAAACATGTTCTAGACCCATCTTCAAATATACCTGAAGACGTCATATGGTGCATTCCATTTCCTTTAGAAAGGAAATTACAGCTAATACCTGGTTCGTTTCCTAAAACGCCTGAGTTTCTAGGTCCTACTAGGAATACAGCTGAATCATAAGTTGATCCTGATGGATTAGAATAAATCCACTGATTGTCTTCACTGTCCCATAACATTGAACCTGTTAGTCCAGTAGAGCCAGAGTCATAAACTGCTAAACCACCAAAACGTATTGTTGGTGTATCTGTGTTCACAGTTATAATGTTAGTGCCTATGTTAAGTTGGGATGATGTTATATACTGAACACTTTGAGTGCCAAATATAGTGACATTATTAAAGTAAGAAGTTCCACTTACATACATGTCTTTAGTTACTCTTAAACCACCATCTGTATAAAGCGAGGCTGTTGAAGTAAAAGAAATAGCATTGTTTGCAGCACTAATGTATTGAGTATTGACAAATGTATTTGAACCTGTTGTGGCATAAGATCCTGTCTTAGAAGATAAAGCCGCAACACCAACTAAAGCAGCTGTTGCAGTTGATGAAACACAGTTTACAGTTGCGTCATTAGATGATGTATAACTGTTGAATGAACTAGTAAGAGTGTATGATCCAGTTCTGGATGTTAGAGTAGCTATAGATGCTAAAGCTAATGCTGTTGAAGCAGCTACACTAGTTACAGTTGCATTGTTTGATGAAGTGTAACTATTGAATGAGTTTATAGGTGTAAAAGCACTACTATCTAAACCATCTAATAATTCTGCATTTGCGGCATATGAAGATGTGATTGCAAATGATGATGTGTTTATCTGAGTAGCAGGGCTAACATAAGACGCGGTAATAGCGAAAGATGCCGTATTAATTTGTGTAGCAGGGCTAACATACGATGCTGTGATAGCAAACGAGGATGTTATTACAGTGTTATTATAATCAACAGTTGAAGCATAAGAAGAAGTTACAGCAAATGACGCTGTATTAATTTGTGTGTTAGGGCTTACATATGATGCTGTAGTTGCAAATGAAGCTGAATCAACAGAACCAGTTAAGGCACCAATGATAGGGCCAGTTACAGTTAATGATCCTGTTATTGTAACATTTCCAAACTGGTTTAATGAACCTGAAGCAGCGTATGAACCACTTATAATAGGGCTATCTATAATCATCTCTTAAATTAGGTTATTCCTGTATAAATATTACAAAGAAATCCTAATTATTCAACGGCCGTTACAGGATTTGATATTTTGCAAAGATTATTTGGATATAGTTCTTGCACACTAGGAAAAGCAGTTTCTGCTTCTTCTAGTGTGGTATAAACGTATTCCGGATCTTCAGCATTTAGTTTTGCCACCCAGATTTCAGCCCCAGGCATAAATTGTTTTAAAATGTAAAACATTTATTAAACAGTTGGAGTTGTTGATGGAGTTGGAGTCACTGATGGTGAAGGTACTTCTGGACTTGGACTTGGAGATGGTACTAACCAAGGAGCAGTTAAATTAATTGTTGGAGGATTAATTTGATTCTCGATTTGAGTAGCTAAGTTAGCATACATTCTATCAACACTTCCTGTGTCGTAAGCGTTTATAGCATTTACTACCCATCCTTGTACTTGTTCTTTTGTTAAATCTTCGAACGGAGTAAATGAACCTGTACCTAATGGTCCTACCATTTGTGTACCAATACTACCAGCAGTGTATGAACCAGTGGTTGCATATAATTGCCAATGTACGTTGAATACTACGTCGGTTTGGCCTGACTCTGTTGGGTAGCATTCTAATGGGTTGAAGTTCCAGTTGTAAGTGATATCTAATGACATTGTGTTTGTTTTATTGTTTATTATAAATATTATTAAATTATTTGTTTTAAGAAAATTGTAGTACCATCACCTGTAGCTGATGAATTATATCCATTTATTTTAAATCTAATTGTGTAGGTTCCACCTAAGCCAATACTTGAATATTCAGCACCACTATAGAACATACAAACGTTTACTGTCAAATTACCACCACCAGATCCATATAAAGATCTTGGAGGTGTACTTCTTTGACACCAAAATATATAATCAGTAACAGCAGCTCCACTAAATCCAGTACCTATAAGTAAATCTCCGTAGTAAAAATCAGCATATGCTCCAGATCCAGCTCCGTTGGGGTTTGCTACAATTGCTACTTCGTACAATGCAGCACCACTTCGTGTTACTGTATTAAATATAGCGTTTCCTGTACCTGATCCTCCATTTAATGTGGAAAAACTTGCTCCTTGATATCCTCTAGCAGTCACTATACCACAATGGCAAGCACCACCATTATAATCAAAGCAGTGTTTAGTATTATAATTATCCGCTGACCATTGTAATAAGTATGGAACACAATTATTGTGGTTTATCCATTGAATATATCCACCTGTTGACCAGTTAAATTCCATTCTTAAAGCACCTCCATCACACCAATAAGGAGTAGCACATTGAGTTCCAGCTCCCATATTACCCATAGTGTGGGTTCCTGAAAGTATAGATCCATTACATGCTGTTAAGAAATTATATCCAAAGTTTGAACAATAAGTTCCATTGCAGTTAAATATAGTATTACCATTTGTATCTATTGATAATCTAGCACAGTTAAAATGACCAGTATATAATCTAAAATTATCTTTAGAAAAATATTGACCTGGATTTTCAGCTGCTTCAACTAATACATGGTCTAGATAAGTACAAGTTATACCTGATCGGTAATCTAGTGCTCTAGCTTCAAATACATCTCCAGGACTAGATATAGTAAAAGGTATATTAATATATTGATAACAACCACTAGTACAGAAAGTATTTGCTGAGACGTTCATACCAGATCCTCTATTAGTATCTAAATAAAATAAAGTTGATCTACATGAGTTATTATCTACTTTCATTCTGAATTTAGCTACATAAGAGCCTGGTGTTAAATAACTATATGGGCCATAGAAAAATGTACTTGAGGCATTAATATTTGCTACTTTAGCACAACCATAAGTTGCAGCTCCATCTACTACAATACATTGGTTTGCAGAGCCATTTGCTAATTGCCAATGGTTAATTGTATAAAATCTTTGAACACAAGTGTTTAGGTGGATTCTAGAAGAACTAAGTATAATATTTTCTTGACTAGTACCAACAATAATTCCGGGAGCGCAAACTGTATTTGAAAAGCAAGTCACACCTGTAGGAGAAATGCTCATTCTAGTAACGGGTGCTGTACCACCAGCCATTGTCTTAAACATAATAACGCCAGCGTTTGTAGCAGAAACATCTTGTCCCGCTTCAATTACTGCCATTGGGTCAGTAGCATTGTAATAAGCCCAGAAATTTATAAGACTTGTGCTATATGTGTTAGGCCAGTTATTTTCTAAATTTAAAGTGTTTTGAGCACCATTATACACTCCAGTTAAATGAAGTCTACCATATGGGGTTGAAGTCCCTATACCAACATTTGATGATGCGTTAACAATCAAAGCAGTACTATTAGCTATTCTAAGTTGTATTGTACAATCACTTTGGGGAAATAAACCTGTTGATACAGCACCAGAATTTACATATCCATATCCGTTTTGTACCCAAACACTTCCTCCAATTTGATATGTTACACCGTGAACGTTAAGAGCAAAAGCACAATATGAGCCACCTATTGTTACGTTACCTGCAAAACAAGAAGTACCATTTACTTCTAATTTGTAGTTTGGAGTTGTGGTACCTATACCTACACATCCTGCAAAATAAGACGCACCACCAGCTGAATATAAAGCATAATTTACACTAGAACCATTTGTTTGGTTTGCTATATATAAACCATAGTTATTAGTTATAGATGCCCCAGATAGTAGTTCACTATTAACTATATATACTCCAAAAGCGTTTGTTGTTGCTGTTGAAGCTTTAATTCTAGCATTAGCAAGTAATCCATAATTATTAGTTCCTGACAATTGAGGATCTAGTAGTAATGCATATTGATTTGATCCGCATGTTAATGCCCCACCAATAAAAACACTAGCATAATATTGATCTGATGCACCAACTGATAATCTACAATCTGATATTAAAATATCTCTAAATCTACCTGTTCCTCCTGAGCAAATACTTGCTCCACAAACTAATGTTGATCCATAAATTGTAGTACCACTAACTGTACCCCCTGCAAATATTGAAGCACAAACAGTACCAGAAAAAGTAGATATACCTGTTCCACTATTTACTCTAAAATATTCAGTTGTACCAGCATTATTTGTAACACTTAATAAAGGATAGTTATTTGCTGGAGATGAAGCGTCTTTAACTCGTAATCCATAAGGTGTTGAATTTGCTGTGTTTGTAAATTCAGCAACAAAATCAGTACTTGCTTGGGTTACTGATAATTTACCTGTGAAGGTACCACTAGTACCTGATACTGTTCCTCCTGTAAATGAAGGAGCACAAACTTGGCAAGCAAAACAAGCTATACCTGCGGATGTTATACGCATTTTTTCGGTACTTGTTGCTCCAAAAGCAGTGTAAAATCTTAAATCAGAATAATCAACTCCCGGTCCACTATAAGACCTGATTTCTCCACCATAATCTATATATGTGTTACTACCAGCAGTTGAATACATAGCTATTCTTCCATATAAAATACCAGAACCTCCAGATTCATTGTTATTAGCTATTCCTAATACAGCCCCACTTGAAGCTGCAATTTCAGTAAGCCTATTTGGCGATTGAGTACCTATACCTACGTTACGACCACATGTTAAAGTCATTATATTACCTACACCTACTAAATCAAAATATAAATTATTTGCATATCCTGAAGCAGCACTATTACCGCCAATTCCTATTTGGTAATTTCTACCAGATGTTCCATTATTTATTAAATCAATAAATGTAAAACCTGTTGTTGAATTTGTTGCTGCAACTAAACTTGCATTCGCAGTTGATGAAATTGTTACATTTCCTGTTGCCGTTACACTACAAGCAAAACATGCTATTCCAGTACTAGAAAATGTTAATCTGTTCTGGCTATTAGATCTTACATTAAATGGATGGTTTGTAATAGTTCCTATATAACCAGCAGCTGAATCATTGGTGAATGTAGATCCAACACCTGATGTTTCACAGAGTATGTATGCTGGAGAACTATTACCTCTTACTGCTATGCCATCTGAAGAAACTTCAGAAGCATCTATTGTTAATCTTTTAAAAGGAGTAGTAGTATTAATACCAATACAGCTTGCATTAGCCATTGTAGTGCAAACAGTGCCACTTGAACTTACAACTGTATTTCCATAGAAACAAGTTCTAGAACCGTCTTCAAAAATACCACTTGATGTCATGTGATGAAGACCATTTCCTTTAGAAAGGAAATTACAGCTAATACCTGGTTCGTTTCCTAACACTCCCGAATTTCTAGGGCCAACCAAAAACACCGCTGAATCATATTCAGAACCACTAGGATTAGAATAAATCCACTGGTTGTCTTGTGAATCCCACAACATTGATCCAGTCAATCCTGTTGATCCACTATCATAAACAGATAAACCACCAAAACGAATGCTTGGTGTATCTGTGTTTACATTAATAATGTTTGTACCAATGTTAAGCTGAGAAGATGTTATATATTGTACACTTTGAGTGCCGTAAATTGTTACGTTATTAAAATATGAAGTACCACTTACATATAAGTCTTTAGATACTCTAACACCTCCATCTGTATAGAGTGAGGCAGTTGAAGTAAATGAAAAAGAATTATTAGCAGCACTAATATATTGAGTATTTACAAATGTATTTGATCCTGTAGTAGCATAACTACCTGTTTTAGAATTAAGAGATGTAATGTTACTTTCATTACTTGTTACTCTTGTACTAAAACTACCTGAAGCTGTCTCTAAATTAGTTGTACGAGTAGAGAAAGAACCTGAAGCAGTTTGTAATGAAGAAATATTAGATTCATCTGTTGTTAATCTTGAAGCAAATGAAGAACTATTATTTGTAATAGTATTTTCATCTGTTGTTAATCTTCCTGTTACAGAACTACTTAAAGATGTTAATTCAGCATCTGTTGCGAAAGTAGAATCTAAACTAGAACTAAAACTTTCTAAACTAGATACACGAGTTGAAAAAGAAGAAGACGCATTTATTAATGATCCACTAGTTGTTTCTAACGAAGATAAACGATTATTTTGAGTAGTATTTATTGAATCATTACTCGCGGTATATGTTAGAATACTCGAGCTAAACGTTTGTAAAGCGTTTATATTTGTATTATTACTGCCTGTGTATATGTTTATTGAAGAAGAGAATGAGTTTAAAGCACCAATTGATACTTCTGAACCAGTAATGTCACCAATATCTATACCATTTAATGTTAGTGAACCTGTTACTTGTGCGTTATGTATTAACATCTGTTATGACTTGTTTTGTATAAATATTTTTAAATTCCAAAACGTTTACGTTGGACTGTGTAATTTTGTAATATTTCTGATGGTGATAATACTCTATTATAAATAGAAATACTACCTATAGTTCCAGCCCAATATGAGTAAATATTACCATTATCCATAAATGAACCTACTGAAAAGTCATTAGTTCCTATTCCCCACCCTCCATATCCATCTTCTTGTGTTAAAGAAATAGATGTGTTGTCAATATATCCTCCTAATATAGAATCATTTCTTGTAATAACTACATTATGCCAATTTCCATTCACTAATTGGGTTTGGTTTGAGGATGCTCTTCTATTATTAGCTTTAGTTTCAGTACTTATTTGAAAATGACTGTAATCACTTCTAATATCTAAAAATAACATTCTTGACGAAGAATCTGAAATCCAAAATGGTCCTCTATGAGCTACAGTGCTTACAGAATCTTTAATCCACATATTAATTGTACAATATTGTATACTTGTAATATTAGTACTTGTATTATTTCCATAATCGTTAGTTCCATCAAATATAAGATTACCACCGTTGGCACTATTAAAAGTTGGACCATTAGCTAAAGTTATATTACGTCCATAACCGCTTGTATCACTCCAAGTAGTACCACTACCAGGATATGAATTTATATCAGCAGCGTCTAGAGATAATGATAACCCTAATGTTACTATTTGTCCATGTCCATATTGTATAGCCATAACTTTATTCTGTTGGTGGAATTAAAATCCATTCATTATTAGATAATATTACTAAAATTTGTTCATGTGTGTATTCTGATCCTGAAGGATAAATATCAGGACGACCATACACTCCAGCTTCTATAGTAATAGATTGAGATTGATGTGAGATAGGATCATACCAGCTTTGTGTGTATGAAGCTGTAACATCATTTATGTTATATTTTACAAATGTCTTAGTACCATCTATTGATAGTCTAAGAGTAGATGTATCATATTCTAATAACTGATTATAGTTAAGTGATCCTGTTATTGTTGTAGGTATAATTAAGTAGCGTGTTTCTATCATATTCCAAAGCGTTTTTTATATGCTAAATAGTTTTGTTGTACTTGAGCAGCTGATAGGGTTTCACTATACATTCTAAAAATAGGTATGTCACCAAGAAGGCTACCGCCATTACCTAAACCAATATTTAAACCATCTGTTGTTGTGGGTGTACCAGCTGTACCTGTGCCTGCTAAAGATCCATTTATGTACATAGCAGCACTTCCTCCATTTCCACTCACTGTACCAACAACGTGATACCAGTTTCCTGCTGTCACATAACTAGAAATAGGAGCTAAGGCGACTGATCCTCCCCAAGAGGCGCCATAAGAAAAAGTAAAGTTATTGTATATAAATTGCATTGATATACCTGTATCTCCATTCCAGTTTCCTGATTTTTGCCAAATGCTTCTAAATGTATTTGAAGCTGGAATTGAGGCAGGTCTGAAAACCATTTCGTAGCTTTTATTTGTTATAGGAGAATTAGCGTGGGCTACAGGTATATAATCGTTTGATCCATCAAATGTTGGAACAGATGCTGTTGTAAAAGATACATTACTCATATCTAAAGAAGCATTATACCCACTTATATCAAATAATGAATTTGTTACTGAGCGGGTGGATGTTGATCCTACAGTAGATATGTATTGAGTAGCATATGATTTTTGTTCTACTTGTCCTCCCCATACATCTACTTTTTGTCCACTATTGTTATTTCCATATCCTATATAAGGAACTACTCCAAATTGCATTTGGTTTATGCCTGAGGATGGAGATGTTACTGTGATTTGAAATCGTCTCCATTCTGTTGTTGATAGCATAGCTACACTTACATTAAGTACTCCTGTATAACTAACTAAAGTTCCATTCAATCCAAAAGCAGAATATAAATCTACACCAGTTCCTGTCAAACTAACATTTTTTAACCAAACAGAAAATGTGTAAACTGTACTAGTTGAAGCTGAGATAGTCTTAGTATATCTAGAATATCCATTTCCTAATCTATTTCCAGTTAAAGTACCATCAGGAGCATAAGATGCATTTAAGGTAACATCACTATTAATCCAGTTACTAAATAGATTACCCGTCCATTCATCAAAATTTTGACTATATAAAGCTAAATTAGTAGTTGGTTCTCCTAAATATGAGTTTTTAACATCTGCCATATCATAAGCAAATCTTAAGCCTAATAAAGATGTTCCTGGTCCGTTTTTAATTGCCATATTATAATGTATAGATATTATTATCGTTGTTTATTCCTTCAATTACGTAGTTTATTGTTGGAGCAGCTCCACTATAGGTTAATGTAACATTAATTGTGTATGCTGGGCTGCCTCCATTATCATACGTTACAACTATATCGCTTACATTTCCAAAATTAGCTTCGGTTGTTGTACCCCCATTACTAGAACCATATAGTGTTGTTATATCAGCAATAGCTGAACTACCATTTCCTGTTGATTGATTAGCCCAAACATAAACTCTAACTGAGTGGGTATGCCCAACATAAGCTATTTTCTTAGCAGTTCCAGAGGAGGCAGCTGTTATTTGGCCAACAACTGTTTGTTTGTAAGTTCCACCACCGCCTTGTTTTATTGTAGATAAACGACTGTATGTTGTAACCTCTCCTCCATTCATACTGATGCTAAATAATTCAGTTGTACTGGTAGTATTAGTACCAGACATTATTCTAAATCGATCTTGGAAGTTATCTAAGTGAGTAGCACAACTACAAGATGTTCCTTTTTGTAATACTAATTGACCTCCTTCTGATGTACCTCTAGCACCTAGATATAGATTAGCTTCAGTACTTGTTGATGTTGTACCTATAGCTACTACACTTCCTGTGATCATCATTGTAGAACCACTAACAGAACTATATGTACCTAATCTAACAGTATTATCAGCAAATGCTTCAATCACAGGTAAACCTGCTATTGTATTTACACTAAATAAACTATTAGTTAAATCATCGTCTACTGAGAATAGACGACCTGAAGTTCCATCTACTGCGAATATATTTGAGCCTGAACCTTCAAATATAACAGCGTCTGTTGAACCAGTGACATGGAGTTTAGATGTTGGGGCTGTAATACCTATACCTACATTACCTGCACTTGATAAGCGCATTCTCTCGGTAACTGCCCCACTAGCATTTCTTGTACCAAATGTTATTGCCATTGAACCACAAGATGTAGTTACACCGTTTATTGTTGCTAAACCGTTTCCACCACTAGGACCTTGTGCAACAAACATAATACCTGAAGTAGCACATGCTATAGTACTTGGATTAGATGTTCTAAACCATTGATTACTTACTAATGTATTTGTAGGGTCATATGAAGAATTTATACAATTTTGTACATCCAATACTGATTGTGGATTATTTGTATTTATACCAACACAACCTGCGCTTGTTATGCGCATACGTTCGGCTGCATCTGAAGCAAAATATAAATAATTGCCATTATGATTATAAGCGACATATCCTCTATATCTATCCGCACCAGAACTTCCATCAGCAAACATCAAAAATTGTTCCCCAGTTGTAGTAGTACTTGCAATAGTAATTCCTCCTTGGTCAATTGCTGATATAACTAATTCTTTAGAATAATAGCTGCTTGGCGATGTGATACCTATACCTACGTTACCACCCGATGTGATTCTCATTCGTTCGGTTCCTGAAAAAGAATTTCCTTCGGTTAATCCTGCATTTGTATAAAAAAGATGCTCTCCGTTATACTGCTGATATAAAGTTGCAGTTGTTTGAGTAGCTACCACTGCAGAACCGTTATAGTAAGCACCAGAACTTAAAATATTATTATTCCCATTTTCAGCAGTTGTCGTACTACTAAAATTAAATCCTGCTATGTTTGCTACTAATCCGCTTTTATTTTGTATATAAAAAGTAGGGCTACCACTAGAATTTGAAGTAGTTCCTATTAATACTACACCACCACTTGTTATGCGCATACGTTCGGAAATAAATCCTGTTCCAGAAGCTTTAGTATAAAAAGCTAATGCACCAGTAACACTATTTGGTGATCCTGCATGGGTTTCATTAATAGCACCCATAGCTGCAAGATTAATAAATTGGCTTGCATCTTGAAATCCTATTAATGATAAATTACCATTTGTAGCACTTTTATTTTGAATATTTAAAATACCTGGATTATAATTACTTCCTATACTTGTTGCAGTTAATGTATCTGCTATATTAGCTTTTACAAATACAGTTGATGTATTTATATTTAAACTATCTGCTGTTATGCTACAAGCAAATGTAGCTCCACCTGCACAAGCAAAAGTTAAAACATCAGATGATATAACATCATTTCGTAAGATGAAATTACCGTTTGTATTTCCAATAAGTCTATATTGATTAGCACCACACAATCTAAAAGATTGATGGGTATAACTTCCAGCCCCAGCAACAAAATCTAAAACTAATTGTTCATTTATAGTTCCTTTAATTATAGAAGAAGGTGAACAAACTTGACAAGCGAAACAGGCTATACCTGTATTAGTAAAACGTAAACGTTCTAAACTATCGCATGTTACAAATCGTAAAGGAGTATTACTTGTAGTACCAATAGAAGTTTCTGTAACATTAGATGATATTGTAAAATGTCTTGTACCACCTTGACCCATATATAGTTGAGCTCCTCTACCTGCTGTAGCACCAGCATTTAATTGTAAAGACATGTTTTGAGTAGATCCTACACCTGCTGAAGATATACCAACATCAAATCCATCTCCTCTACCGAATATATCTGGGGTAGTAGTACCTATACCTAAATTACCATCTCCAGTTAAGACCATTCTTGTATTTGCGCCACCAGTTCCGTTTCTCCAAGTCCAAAGACCTGTATTAGAGGTTGCTCTATGATCAAAGAACATACCTGGAGAAGAGGCTCCAGTAGTGTATATTCCAAATTGTGCTCCTGATGCTGAATTAGTAAAACCTAATTCACCTGCTGTAAATGTAGAGCCCCCATTTATTAAAACTCCAGTATTAAAATACCCAGCTCCATTAACATCTAATTTATAAGCTGGTGAGGCAGAACCAATACCTACATTGCCTGAAGGATCAAGGCGCACATATTCAGTATTATTAACATTAAATGTCATTCCACTAGAATCTGATGAATTGCCTCTTAAAAATCCAATATGGGTTACAGGATTACCACTAGTTCCATACCACATCCCAACTTTTGCATGCTCAGATGCTGTCCCACTACCAGATCCATTTGCAAATCCTGCTCTAAAGTTAGGATCTGAATTACCTCTGGTAAATAGAGATGTTATTAAATTAACAGTTTGTGAAGGTTCAACTTGTAACAAAACTCCCGGACTTGTAGTACCTACACCAACATTTCCTAAAACATAGTGGTTTGAACCACTTACTTGAAGTGATCCTGTAAATTGTTGAGTGTTAGAAACACTATTTCCAAATATATTTGATCCACTAGAATATACAATAGACGAAGTAACTGTCTGTACAACAAGCGTTTGTGCTGTTATAGTACTTGTAGCTAATAAGCTACCTGTAATTGCTAATGATCCTGATAATTGTATTGGCATATTATACTATTCTTATTGCTATAAAATTTCCGTTTCTATATAAACCACCTAATGGTACTCCACCAGCTGCTGCTGCGGCGTCATCTGCGTAGTTTAAACTTTGAGATACTTGTGTTAATGTTATATATCCAGTTGTTACTGTTTGAGCGCCGTTAAAAGTATTTGAACCTGTAGTTGCATAACTACCTGTTTTACTATTAAGGGATGTTATTGATGATTCAGCATTAGTTACTCTAGTTGAGAAACTACCTGATGCTGTTTCTAATGTTGTTATTCTTGTACTAAAAGATCCACTTGTAGTTACATAAGCAGAAGCAGTTGCTTCTGTGTTAGTTACTCTAGTTGAATATGATGAAGAGAAAGTATTAAATGAACTAGTAAATACAAAAGCAGTACTATCTAATCCATCTAATAAATCAGCATATGAAGCAGTTCCTAATAATGAACCGGTAAATGAACCATTAAATGAACCACTAAATGATCCTGTGTTGCTTAAGAATTGATCTACTCTATTAACTGTTGCTATTACTGAAGGTATACCAGGATGACCTCCGCCTGCAGTTTCGGCTAATATTCTTAAATCTGTATCGGCTGAGTACCATATGATTTGATAGTAATCGTTTGCCGCTGAATTTACAAACCAGTTCCAAGCTGCTACTTGTTTATCGTTATTACCGGTTAATGTTAGAGTAGTAGCAGTATCAGTTAAAGCAGTACCGTTTTTAGCAAGCCAAATTACTATTTCATCAGCACCACTATCTGTTTTATCTATTTGGGCAGAGAATTGAATATCGTATACGCCTGGATTTTCTGTTTTAATGTAAGTGTTGAA
>Ga0164292_10000837_pt1 | contig 24501 bp, 19 predicted proteins | sample GEODES117metaG_FD_111486 | JGI IMG/M metagenome (GOLD analysis project Ga0164292, IMG submission 111486) | Eutrophic lake water microbial communities from Lake Mendota, Wisconsin, USA - GEODES117 metaG | ecosystem: Environmental > Aquatic > Freshwater > Lake | place: USA: Lake Mendota...
CCACCAATCTGCAGCAGTTGCGGGAGGTGGGGGTGAGCATGCCGCCCGAGACGGACCTGCCCGAGGGTTCATTGCTGCACCGGCATCTCTGGGAAGTCATCGAGACGCTGGCCGACCTTGGCATCTATCTGTTGCGCACGGATCATCTGGATGACCGCGAGCTCTACCGGCTTCTCGAGGGGCGGATTCTTCGCGAGCCCGTGCGCGACCTGCCTCCATCGCAAGGGGTGTCGGAGTTCATCGACGTCGGGGTCTGGGCCGGATCCGAAGCGCTGCGGGTCGCGGATCGTGATCGGCTCCTGCCACGCCCGGAGAGCGGAACGCCACCCACATGAATTCAGGAAGCGGCCTGCTGGAGCATCAACGAGAGAAGCCGGCCCACCTCGAGCCGGCTCCTCCCTCAGCGGCGCTCAGCGCGAAACAACCCCGCGCACCGCATGTCATCGGGTGACCCCACCCGACACGGACACCATCCGATGCAGGAGGGCAAAAGACAAGTTGTGTGAACGAATCGGACGGAAAGCGAGATGAACGCCGCCGTTACACTCCGAAGTCATGGCGGTTTCAGCACCTTTGCGGCGGTTGGAGAGGGGCTCGGCCCTGGTCGCAGCCCTGCTCTTGTTCGGTGTGTCCGCCGCCACGGCGATGCAGATCACCCCGGGGGCGCAGGGCTGCGCGCTTGCGGGCAAGGTTCCGGTGGTGCCCCGCAAGGCCGCGGGCTCGGCGAAGGGCAACTACGAGGGCAAGGGACAGGTCGAACTCGCCAAGCCGGATCCGGCCGCGAGCGTCGTCTGGATGACGGGCTCATTCCCGCCAGCGGACCCCGCGAAGACCAAGCCAGCCGTGCTTGCGCAGGAGGGACTCCAGTTCCGGCCCGGGCTGCTGGTGGTGCAGGTGGGAACCCCGGTGTCCTTCCCGAACCGCGACCCGATCTACCACAATGTGGTGAGCTTCAGCGCCGCGAAGAAATTCGACCTTGGCCGATACAAGCCAGGCGATGAGCCCGCGCCACTGGTGTTCGACAAGCCCGGCACCATTCCGCTGCGCTGCGAGGTGCACGATCACATGCTCGGTTCGATCGTGGTGGTGGAGTCGCCGCACTTCACCAAGACCGATGCGGAAGGCAGCTTCAGGCTGGAGGGCCTGCCGGCCGGATCGCACACCTTTCGCGTGTGGCTTGGGCCCAAGGAGTCCTTCGAGCGCACCGTTGAACTGAAGCCTGGCGAGACCGTCACGGTGGACTGGACGAAGCCCGCGTGAAGTTCCGCACGCGCCTGACGCTGGCCATGCTCGCCGTGGTGCTCATCGCCACCGCGGTCGGACTGTTCGCCAGTGCGTCGCAGGTGCGCGCCTCGTATCGCCAGGCATTGCACGACCTGTTCCAGTCGGGTGCACGGTCCGTGATCTCGGTGCGCGAGGCCGAGATGGGTGCGGTGAAGGCGCGATGCCGACGGCTTGCCTCGCTGCCGCGGCTGGTGGCCGCCTTCGAGGGCGAGAATCTGGAGGACCTCTACCTGACCGCCGACGACGAACTGCGCGAGTTCGGCCGGCGTGCCAGCGAATTCGCCGTGGGCGGTCGTGCCAACAGCGGCTTCCTGTTCCTGGATGCGAACAACAAGCCGATCGGCGACGGAAGTGGCCGGCCCGACTTCGACGCGCGCGTGGCGGAACGCTGGGCGCGCGAGCCGGCCGAGGTGCGTGCGGCCTCGGAGCAGCGCGTGGCGTTCGTGGACGATCGCGGCACGCCCACCGAGGTGCTCTTCACGCCCGTGATCGATCCCGCGACCGGTGACCGGCTGCTCACGCTGGCGATCGCGTTTCCCTATCGCGTGGCTCCGGCGGTGCCGACCACCGGTGGCGGCGAGTTGCGCAACGGGCTGCTGCTTGCGGGCTCGCTCTTCGGAGAGCAGTTGCCGCGCGACGTCTCGGCGACGCTTGCCGCCGGCGTGGGCACGGCGCAGAATGCGACCGAGGTGGAGTTCCAGAACGCGGGTGAATCGTGGATCGCCTACTGCAAGCCGCTGGATCCGATGGATCCCTCGGCGCAACTGGTGGTCGCATCAAGTCTGGAACCCATGCGCGAGGCGCTCCGTCGGCTCATGCGCTCGGCGCTCGCGTCGGGGTCGATCGGCGTGGTCCTTGGCGTGATCGTGGCGCTCGTGCTCTCGCGCGGCATCGCTCGGCCTGTCTCGCAGCTCGCCGAGGCGGCCCGTCGCGTGGGCTCGGGTGATCTGGCGGTCCGCGTGCCGGTCGAGCGAAGGGACGAGATCGGCCAGCTCGCCGCGCGATTCAACGACATGACGCACGGCCTGGCACTGCGCGACAAGTACCGCGGCCTGCTGGACCTGGTGGCCGATCCGGGCATTGCCGAGGAGATGATCGGCGGCACCGTGGATCTGGGGGGCGTGACCACGCCGGCCGCCGTGATCTTCTGCGACATCCGCGGCTTCACGCCGCTCACGAACCGACTGAGCGCGCACGAGGTGGTGGACCTGCTGAACGAGCACATGACCGCGCTGACCGAGGTCGTGTATCGCCATGGCGGCGTGGTGGACAAGTTCGTCGGCGACCTGATCATGGCGGTGTTCGGCGCGCCCAAGCCAGGATCCGACGATGCGGTGCGTGCGGCGCGATGCGCCGTGGACATGGTGTTGACGCGCGCGCGCATCAACCAGCGCGCGAAGCATCCGATCGAGATCGGGGTGGGGCTGGCCTTTGGAGACATGGTCGCCGGCTGCATGGGCAGTCGCCAGCGCCTGAACTACACGGTGCTTGGGGATCGGGTGAATCTTGCCGCGCGACTCTGCTCCGCGGCGCCGGCCATGTGCGTCTACGCGGATGGCGCGACACGCGATCGGCTGGGTCCCGGCTGGGGGGTGACCCCGCTCGAGCCGCTGAAGGTGAAGGGTTTCAGCGAGCCGGTGCAGGCGTATCGTCTCGATTCCATGGAGGATGCGAAGTCGTGATGTCCCGTCACGCCGCGCCCGTGCTGCTGGCCGTGGTGTTCGCGCTGCCGACGCTCGGCCAGTCGACCGTGCCGACGGATGCCAGATCCGTCACGCCGCCTCCTTCCAGCGACATGTCGCAGGTGCAGGATCGCCCGATGTCGCCGGCCGGATCCGAGGCAGGCATGGGTGCTCCGGAAACCGCGACGGGCGGCTGGTACGAGGAGGCGGTGGATCGCTTCCGGGAGTTCCGCACGATCGCCAGTCCGGACGGCGGCTTTCGCCTGAACACGGACTTCTGGCTCACCCAGGACTTCGAGGTCTTCGAGCGCCCGCCTCCGCCGCTCGTGCAGACCGGGCAGTCGCAGACCTACTGGCCGCAGCTCAACGGCCTGCTGTCGATGGAATTCGGCGAGCACCTCTCCCTCGTCGCGCTGGGCCAGGCCTATCGCGGATTCGACCCCGTCGACGAGAGCGTGAGCGCGAACCTGAGCGAGTACTTCGCGGTGCTGCAGCCCTTCGACACGCCGGCACTGGTGCTGAAGGGAGGCACCTTCGCGACGTGCTACGGTCAGTGGGTCAACCGTCACTTCAGTTTCCAGAATCCCCTGATCAACGCGCCCATGATGTACGAGGTGATGACGAACGTGTCCGACGGCTCGGACAACCTCTCGGCCACGCCCGGGCGCGCCGCGTTCCTGAACCGCAGGAACCTCGCGTCGAATGTGCCGGGCTGGCTGCCGGTGGTGTGGGGCCCGAGCTACACGAGTGGCGGCCAGATCGGCGGCACGACAGGCATCTTCGACTACGCGCTCGAACTGAAGAACGCCGGGCTCGCGAGCCGTCCGAGTGACTGGCAGTTCTGGCAGAAGAGCTTCGCGTATCCCACGCTGACGGGTCGCGTGGGCGTGCGGCCCGACGCGGCGTGGAACATCGGCGTGAGCGGCAGCGGGGGCAGCTACATCACGTCGCAGCCGCGCGTGACCAGCACGCTGGATCCATGGGACGCCACGCAGTCGGTGGTCGGCGCCGACGTGAGCTGGGCGAGCGGCCCGCTGCAGATCTGGGCGGAAGCCGCCTGGTCGCAGTGGCAGATCCCGAACCTGGGTCCGGCGGACGCGTGGACCTACTTCGTGGAGAGCAAGTGGAAGATCTCGCCGGAAGTGTGGCTGGCGGGTCGCTGGAACCAGCAGCTGTACGGCGAGTTCGACGCCGTGGGCGGCGGCACGACCTCGTGGGGCAACGACACGTGGCGCATCGACGCCTGCGTGGGACTGCGGCTGGACCGGTACCTGCAGTTCAAGGTGCAGTATTCCTACATGGATCAGGTTGGCTTCGACCAGCAGTCGCCCAACCTGTTCGCCATCCAGCTGGTCATGGAGTTCTGATCATGCGACTGCCATGTCTGACGCTCGCGCTTGCACTTGCGGGATGCGCCGCGAAGCCCGACGTCCTCGGCACCCGTGCACTCAGCGGGTCCTGGCGCAACGCCGAGGGCGCGATGCTCGAGATCGAGGACACCGGCGTGATGGTGCTGCAGCGCCCCGGCCCGAAGCCGCGGCCCGTGGTCGGCGCCTACACGTTCGACGGCACCGAGGCCACGTTCCGCGACCAGCCGGGATCGAACCCGTGCAGCGATGGGCTGGGCACCTACACGCTGCAGGTGGAGCCGAACGCGTTCACCGCCGCGGCGGTCCGCGATCCTTGCCAGGATCGGCAGAAGATCCTGGTCGGCACGTGGACGCGCGTGGGTGCCGCCCGCGTGACGCCCGAGTCGTGACGCGCGCGGCGAGGTAGGCTTTCGCGATGGCGCATGGACGCGACATCCTGAACAACGCGCGGCTGAACAAGGGAACCGCCTTCAACGCGCAGGAGCGCGAATCGCTCGGCCTGATCGGCCTGCTTCCAGACGGCGTGACAACGCCGGAGCACCAGCTCATGCGCGTGAAGCGACAGCTCCAGCGCTGCACCACCGACCTTGACAAGTACGTCTACCTGAACGAGCTCGCGGAGATCAACGAACGGCTCTTCTACCGGCTGCTTCGGCAGGAACCGGCGGACCTGATGCCGATCGTCTACACCCCCACGGTGGGCGAGGCGTGCCAGAAGTTCGGGCACATCCTGCGTCGGCCGCGCGGCCTGTACGTGGGGCTGAACCGCCGCGGCCACATCCGACGCGTGCTGGAGAACTGGCCCGAGGAGGACGTGCGCTTCATCGTGGTGACCGACGGCGAGCGCATCCTGGGTCTTGGCGACCAGGGCGTGTGCGGCATGGGGATCCCCATCGGCAAGCTCGCGCTGTATTCGGCGTTCGGCGGCGTGCCGCCCGAGTGCACGCTGCCGGTCACGCTGGATGTGGGGACGAACAACGAGGATTTCCTGGAGGATCCGCTCTATCCGGGCCTGCGTCAGCGGCGCGTGACGGGCGCGGACTACGACTCCTTCGTCGACGAATTCGTGGATGCCGTGCAGGAGGTCTTCCCGCGCTGCTGCATCCAGTTCGAGGACTTCACCAACAGGACGGCGATCCCGCTGCTGGATCGGCACCGTGACCGTGTCTGCTGCTTCAACGACGACATTCAGGGCACGGCGGCGGTGGCCGTGGCGGGCATGATGGGCGCCTGCCGCATCCGCGGTGACCGGCTGCGCGACCACCGGGTCCTCTTCTATGGCGCCGGCAGCGCGGCGATCGGCATCGCCGACCTCTGCTGCCTGCAGATGACGCGCGAGGGACTCTCGATCGAGGAGGCGCGCATGCGCTGCTTCCTGATGAACTCGAAGGGTCTGGTGACGCCCGAGACGCCGGGCCTGAGCGAGCATCAGGCGCGATACGCGCACGCGAACCCGCCGATGCGGGACCTGCTGGACGTGGTCAAGGCGGTGCAGCCCTCCGCGATCGTGGGCGTGAGCACCGTGGCCGGCGCGTTCACGCCGCAGGTGATCGCGGAGATGTCGCGCATCAACAGGCGTCCGGTGATCTTCCCGTACTCGAATCCCACCTCGAAGAGCGAGTGCACCGCGAAGCAGGCGATCGAGCACAGCGGCGGACGCGCGATCTTCGCCAGCGGCAGCCCGTTCCCGCCCCTGCACCACGGCGGCAAGCTGTTCGTGCCGGGGCAGGGCAACAACGTCTACATCTATCCCGCGGTCGGCATGGCGGTCTACGCCACGCAGGCCAAGCGCGTGACCGACGAGATGTTCCTTCGCGCCGCCGAGAGCCTGGCGGCGCAGGTGAGCGACGAGGATCTGGCGGTCGGCCTGATCTACCCGCCGGTCGCCGAGATCCACGAGACGCTGGTGCAGGAGGCGATCGACGTGGCCACCCTGATCTTCGATCGGGGCCTGGCCCGCGTGCCGCGTCCGGCCGACGTGGGCGCGTTCGTGCGCGACATGGTCTACGAACCCGCGTACGGCGACTGACGGTCAGGCGCGGTCACGCCAGGCGAGCAGGCGCAGGCCGTTCAGCACCACGGCCACGGTGCTGCCCTCGTGCAGAATCACCGCCACCGTGGTGTTGATCGTTCCGGACAGCGCGAGCGGGATCAGCAGCAGCACCATGCCCATGCTGACCAGCACGTTCTGCCGGATCACGCCGCGTGCGAAGCGCGCGAGCGCCACCGTGAACGGCAGTCGGCCGAGGTCGTCGGCCATCAGCGCCACGTCGGCGGCCTCGAGCGCCACGGCGCTTCCACCCTGGCCCATCGCGATGCCGACGGTCGCCATCGCCAGCGCGGGGGCGTCGTTCACGCCGTCGCCCACCATGGCCATCACGCGGTGCTGCTCCAGCAGCTCGCGCACCGCCTGGATCTTGTCCTCGGGCAGCAGCTCCGCACGCACCTCGTCCACGCCGACCTGCGCGCCCACGCGGCGCGCCACCTCGGTGCGGTCGCCCGTCAGCATGACCACGGGTCGCACCCCCATCGACTGCAGTCGGGCGATCGCCGCCGCGGAACCGGCACGTGGTCGATCACTCAGCGCCACCGCACCCTGCACCACGCCGTTCAGCAGCACGGCCACCAGCGTGTGTCCGGCACGATCGAGGTCAGCGATGCGCCGTTGCAGCGCGTCGGAAACCTGCGCGCCGCTCTCCGCGAGCATGCGCGGCGACCCGGCGCGAAGCGTGGCGCCATCCAGCGTGCCCTCGAGTCCCTTGCCGCGGATCGCGGCCACATCCCGCGCCTCGAGCACGGGTGCACCCGTCGCCTCGGCTGCGGCCACGATCGCGTGCGCGATCGGATGCTCGCTGCGGCGCTCGAGCGCGGCCGCCAGCGCGAGCAGTCGATCGCTGGAGACACCATCGTTGGGCACGATGTCGACGATCTCGGGGCGACCTGCGGTGATGGTGCCGGTCTTGTCCATCGCGATCGCGCGGATCTCGGCAAGACTCTCCAGATGCGCACCGCCCTTGATGAGCACGCCGCTGCGCGCGGCGCGCGCCACGCCGGCCAGCACGGCGGCGGGCGTGCTGATGGCGAGTGCGCAGGGGCTGGCGCCCACCAGCATCGCGATGGCGCGCAACAGCGACTCGCGCGCGTCGAGCCAGCCAAGCAGCGGGGGCACCGCCAGCGCCGCGATCGTGCCCAGCACCACGCAGGGCACGTAGATGCGCGTGAAGACCTCGGCGGCGCGCTGTGTGCGGCCCTTCTGCGCCTGCGCCTCCTCGACCAGGCGGATCATGCGCGACATGGTGGAATCCTCAGCGCGGCGCGTGACGCGCACGACCAGGCTTCCGTCGCCGTTCACGGTGCCCGCGAACACCTCGTCGCCGGCCGACTTCTCCACGGGCACGCTCTCGCCGGTGATGGGGCTCTGGTCCACCGCACCTGCGCCGGAATCCACGCGACCGTCCGCCGGCAGGCGTTCGCCGGGGCGCACGATCACCAGGTCGTCCACCGAAAGCGACTCGACCGGCACCTCATCCTCGACGTCACCGCGCTTTCGCCGCGCGGTGCGGGGCGCCAGTTGCCCAAGCGCACGGATCGCCTTGCGTGCCTGCCCCATCGCGTAATGCTCGAGCGCATTGCCCAGGGCGAACAGGAAGAGAAGCAGGCCGCCGTCGACCCATCGACCGATCCACGCGGCACCGATCGCCGCCACCACCATCAGGAAGTCGACATCCAGGCGCCATCGCAGCGCCAGTCGCAGTCCCTGCAGGAACGCGCCCCATCCGGCGACCAGATACGACGCGGCGTAGAGCCCCAACCATGCCTCGCGCGGGAACTCGTTGCGCTCGGCGAGCCACGCCGCCAGCAGCGCCGCGCCGGAGATCGCGGGTACCAGCAGTCCCGAAGCCCCCTCGGTTTCCGCCTCCGGCTTCTCGTCGGCGCAGGTGGTGCATGCCTGGGGGGCGATCACGGGGGTCGAAGATAGCCGCGTCGCGGATACCATTCTCGGAATGGAGGACTTCCATTTTCCGCCGCCGACGCCGAGCGATCTTGGCGACCGCGAAGTGCCGCGTGATGGCCATCGCCTGGACGGCGCGCGAGTCGCGCTGATGGTCTCGGGTGGCATCGCCGCCTTCAAGGCGCCGATGATCGCCCGCGCGCTGCGGCGCCAGGGGGCCGCGGTGACGGCGTTCTGCAGCGAGGAGGCGCTTCGCTATGTCACGCAGGACGCGCTGGAGTGGAGTACGGCGCAGCCCGTGGTGGTCCGACTGAGCGCGCATGCGGAACACCTGTCCGACGCGTCGCCGTTCGACGCCTATCTGGTCGCTCCCGCGACGGCCGCGACGATCGGTCGCATGGCCCATGGAATCGCCGAAGGCGTGATCGGCGCCACGATGGCGTCGGCGATCGGACGCATGGAGCGCGGACAGGCGTGCGTGCTGGTGGCGCCGACCATGCACGGCTCGATGCACAGCAGCATCCTGGTGGAGAATCTCGAGAAGCTGCATCGCGTTGGCGCGCGCGTGATCCCGCCGCGCGACGCCCATGGCAAGCACAATCTGCCCGAGGAGCCGGTGCTGGTGGACGAGGTCTGCCGCGCCATCGAGGCGTTGCGCGCACCACGCGCGAACCGCACCCCGGATCAAGGCGTCCGCCGCTCATGATCCTCTCCATCCTGCTCGCTGCGACGCTGGCGCAGGCGTCCCCGACCCCGATCCGACTGAGTCCGGCCCTGCCGGTCCCCACGGGTCCGACGGCTCCGGGCTCCCCGATGACCGAGACATTCGTGGTGCAGGCGGCGCTGCCCACCGTGGCGCCCGCGTTCGGCAACGTGCTCGGGTTCGCGGGTGACCGTCTGATCGTCACGGGCGCGTGCATCGCGCGCCGCCGCGGATCCGATGGCCAGATCGCCACGTTCGAGCGACAGCCGGACGGCACGTGGACCACGCGCCCCGACATGCCGCAGGTCAACGGACTCGCCCCCGAGGACTTCGCGCTGCAGCGTGTGGCCGGCGATGCCGACACGCTCGTGAGCACGATCACGCACAAGGGTGCGTCCTCGGAGCTGGTGTGGTTTCGGCGCGTCGACGAGCCGCAGGTCTGGAAGCAGGCGGGACTGATCAAGGGCCCCGCTGGTGCGGTGCGGGTGAACTTCGGCGGCGCGATCGCGATGGATGGCGGCCTGCTTGCGGTGAGCGAGGTGAATGCGCGCCCGAACCTGAAGGACGCCGACTATCTCCCGTGTCCGCGCGTGTACCTGTTCCGCCGCGAGGGCGATGGATGGAAGGCCGAGGGTGCGCTGCAGCGACCCGAGGCTGCCGCGCCGTGGTGGTTCGGCGCGAGTCTGGCGATCAGCGGCGACGTGCTGGTGGTCGGGCACCCCGCGGCGCTGCAGCCCTTCCAGGCCGAGAAGGTGCGTGCCAGCAAGGAATCGCCGATGGTGTGCGTGTACCGCCGCGGCGCGTCCGGCTGGAAGCTGGAGCAGGAGGTCTCTGGCAACGGCGTGAGCCCGTATTTCGGCTTCGGCAACCGCGTGGCGATCGAGGGCGACGTGCTTGCCGTGCAGTCGCTGAATCCCTTCGACGCCGGTGCCGACGTGTTCGTCTATCGGCGAACAGGCGAGACGTGGATGCTCGAGGCGCGACTGCAGCCCGGCGTCGGGGTCGAGCGCGGCCGCGGTTTCGGATTCGCCCTTCAGGTCAGTGGGGGGCGCGTGATCGTGGGCGACTCCAGCGCGCAGGAAGGCGAAGACAAGAGCGGTCGCGTGTTCGTGTTCGAACGCCGCGGCACCGCCTGGGTCGAGGTGACCCGCCTGAAGCCGAAGGTCTTCTGCGGTCCCGCGAGCTTCGGCAGTGCCGTTTCGGCGAAGTGGCCGTGGATCGTGGTGGGTCGCGTTCGAAGCGAGCGACTGGGCATCGAGCCGGGCGGGGCCTACCTGTTCGACATGACGAAGGCGCCGCCGGCGCCGCCGGCCTCGGAGGCCGGTCCGCCCCCGGCCATCGCCGCGCCGCCGCAGCCGAACGTCAGTTCCACTGACGCACGCTGAACGCGACCATCAGCACGCCGGCGACCAGCTGGAAAGGGTGTTCCCAGCCCGCCGGCCAGTGCGTCGGTGCGACGGTGTTGAGCAGCATCGCCAGCGCGGCAAGCGTGGCGGCCCACGCCGCGGAACCCTGCTTCACGCACTGGAACGCGGTGATCGCCGCGATGCCGAACACGCCATGCTTCACGTAGGGCGCCAGGGCGTCGAGCGAGAGCTTCGCGAGGAATCCGAACTGGCCGGCGCCCAGGAGCACCAGCCACGTGCCCGCGACCGCGATCGTGATGAGCCACCATCTCGGCATGTCGCGAGCATATCGCGAGCGTGCCACATGGACAGGCCTTCCTAGACTTGCCGCGCATGCTCCAGCGCCTTCGACTCCGATGGATCACCTGGGTCCTGATCGTCGTGGCCATCGGCCTTGGCGTGGTGTGGTACACGCCGTCGCTGTTCGTGCCGGCGGTCACGCGGCTCGCCCGCCTCGCCATGGGCATCGACGCGCGTGAGGTCGTGGTGGACGGGCGCACGTGGGGCTATCTGGAATCGGGACCCGCCGAAGCCCCGCCTGTACTGTTGCTGCACGGTTTCGGCACGAGTCGCGAGGCCATGATGAGCCTCATGCCGTGGCTCGCGCCCACGCACCGGTGCCTGGCGCCGGACCTGCCGGGATTCGGTCGTCACCCGTATCACGCGGGCAGCGTGCATGACGCGGACTTCTACGTGCGACAGATCGTGGCCTTCGCGGACGCGCTCGGCCTCCGCACCTTCGACGTGGTCGGCACCAGCATGGGAGGCGCCCTCGCCACGCATCTTGCCGTGCAGCACCCGGACCGCGTGCGAAGGCTGGTGCTGCTCGCCCCAGCGGGGGTTCGGGCGCCGGTGCTCAATGCATTCATGCAGCAGGTGGAACGGGGAGCGAATCCGCTCGACATCGCCAGCGAGGCGGACTTCGAGCGCGTGCTTGGCTACGTCTTCGAGGTTCCTCCGCCGGTGCCGTGGCAGTTCCGCCAGTTCATGACGGCGGAGGCGGTGCGTCGGCGACCGGACACCCTGCAGATCGTGGAGGCGATCCGACCCTTCCTGCTCGATGGCGTGCGCGACGAACTGCCGAAGGTGCAGGCGCCCACGCTGGTGGTGTGGGGTGATCGCGACCGCGTGACGGATCGAAGCATGATGCCCGTGTTCACCGCCGGCATCCCGCGCGCGACGGGCGCGCTCATCCGCGGCGCAGGCCACGTCGTGTTCAGCGATGCGCCGGAGGAGACGCGACGAAGCGTGGTGCCGTTCCTGCAGGCGTCGGAGCCCACGAGCGCGTCCACCGACGGCGTCCCGTGATCGCGTAGCATCGCCGGGATGGTCACGCCCGCCGAACGAACGCCCGACGCGGTTCCCTCCGGCCTTTCGGACGCCGAGCGGTTCCTTGTCGAGCTGGCGCGCGATCTGCACCGGTTCGGCACGCCCGCCCATCGTCTGGAGGAGCAGGTGGCGCGATGCGGTGCGCGTCTTGGCGTTCCGACCACCATGTTCAGCCTGCCGACGTTCCTCGCACTGGCATTTGGTCCGATCGATCGACAGCGGGTGGTGAACCTGCGCGTGGATCCGGGCGCGATCGATCTCACGCGGCTGCACGCGATCGAGTCGATCCAGTCGCGGGTACTGCGCGGGGAAACCGCGCCCCAGGTGGGTGCCGCCGCGCTGCGCGACCTTGGCGTGGCCCCGCCGACCTTCAATCGATGGGAGATCTGGGTCGCCTACGGCCTTGCGGGCATGGCAGCCACGCGGTTCTTCGGCGGGGACCTGAAGGACGCGGTCGCGGGCGCGATCGTGGGACTGATGGTGGGCGGACTTTCCACGCTGCTCAACGCGCGACGCGATCGGGCCGCGCTGGCCGAGTTCCTGGCGGGCATCGTGGCGACGGTCGGCGCGTGGGCGCTTGCGCAGGTCATGCCGCCCATCACGATGGGCGCGGTCATGCTGGCCGGCATCGTGGTGCTGCTTCCGGGATTCACGCTCACGCGCGCGCTGATCGAGCTGGCCACCCGCAATCTCGCCTCCGGCAGCAGCCGCTTCATGGGTGCGGCGATGACGCTGGTCGCGCTGGGATTCGGTGCGGCGATCGGCGACCGCATCGTGACGAGACTGCCCATGGCACCCATGCAGCCGCCGTTGCCGCCGCTTGGCTGGCTCGATGTGCTTCCCGCCGCGCTGGTGATGTCGCTCGCCAGCCTCATGCTGCTGCAGGGGCGCTGGCGGGACCTTGGGTGGGTCGCGTTCAGCGCACTGCTGGGTCTGTACGGCGCACGACTCGGCGCCGGCATGCTGGGTCCGGAACTCGGCGTCTGCGTGGGAGCGTTCCTGGTGGGCATCGCGGGCAATGCCTTCAGCCGGCTGCTTCGACGTCCCGCGATCACGCTTGTCGCCCCGGGCATCCTGCCGCTGGTTCCAGGCTCGCTGGGCCTTCGCGGGACCGCGTTCCTGTTCATGGACAGCCCCTCGCGCGGCGCCTCATGGGCGCTCGCGGCGCTGGTGATCGCCGGCGCCCTGGTTGCAGGGCTGCTGGCCGCCAACGTGTTCGTTCCGCCGCGCCGAAGCGCGTGACTCAGCGCATCGCGTCGAGCGCCGCCGTCAGGCTTGAGGTGCCGTCGGGCTTCTTCACCTTGCCGTCGAGGATCTCGGTGCTGGTGGCCGCGGGGCCGTAGCTGCCGGCATTGATCTTGTTCGCGGGGCTGAAGTTCATGCCTCCGAGTTCGGCGCCGCCGTACAGGCCCGTGCCCTTCACGAAGATCTCGCGTTCGGCGCTCTTCGAGCGCGTGTTGCCGCCCTCGGATCCGCCGGTGCCCTCCGCGACGGCCTGCAACTGCATGCCACCCTTCACGAAGTCCGTCAGCGCCGCGTCGGAGTTGAACACCACCAGCACGTCCTTGCCCTGGCCACCGAGCTGCGCGCCGATGGTGCCTGCCGCGGCATCCACGGCGTAGGGGGCGCCCCAACCGTCGCCGACGCGCTTCAGCACGATGCCGCCGCCACCTTCGCCACCGATGCCGACGCCACCCTGCGCGATGCTCAGGATCGCCACGCCCTTGGCGGCGGACATCTGCTGCTTGGTGGGCTTCTGCGGCAGCGTGTTCACCTGCGCGAGCGAATGGCTCGCGTCCAGCAGCCGCTGGCTCATGGTGCTTGCACCGCAGCCGATCGGAAGCAGGGCGGAGAGCAGCAGCACGATGACGGGCAGGATTCGCGACATGGTCAGGTTCCTTTGATGAAGTGCCAGCAGGACGGGCGCCGACGGCGGCGTCAATCCATGGCGTCGAGCATACGGGTGAGTCGGGAGAGGCCCTCGGGAGGCTTCGTCTTCCCGGACAGGATGGCGGCGCGGTCGGTGTTGCCGCCGTAGGTCGCGCTGTTCACGTCGTTCGCTGGCCCCACGTTCAGCGCGCCAAGCTCAAGGCCGCCGAACACCCCCTGGCCCTTCAGGAAGACGAGCGTGGAACGCTTCTGGGCATTCGTGTTGCCGGTGGACGCGCCGAAGGTGCCCTCGCCAAGCGCGTGCAGTTGCATGCCGCCGTCGCAGAAGTCGAGCATGGCGTCCTCGCTGTTGAAGATCAGCAGCACGTCCTTGCCCTGGCCGCCGATCTGCAGGCCGATCGTGCCGGCACCCAGGTCGACGGCGTAGGGAGATCCCCAGGTCGAGCCGTTGCGTTGCAGCACGACACCACCGCCACCCTCGCCACCGATGCCGACGCCAGCCTGCACGATGCTCAGCAGGGCGACGCCCTTGGCCGCCTTCATCTGTTCCGGCGTTGGATGATCCTTCAGCGTGTTGACCTGCGCCAGCGACAGTCGTGCCTGCGTGAGGCGCTCCTCCATGGAGGGTGCGCCGCATGCGGCCAGCGGAAGCAGGCACAGCAGCAGCAGCCAGCCCAGTCGATCCTTGACCCGTGGCATGACGGGCGGAGGATAGCGACGCGATCAGGCGCAGGGACCGTAGTCGAGCAGCAGCAGCGAGATGTCGGCGCTGTCGACCGTGCCCGAGGCATCGAGGTCGGCGGGTCCGCCGAGGTCGCCCATCTGCAGCAGCAGCAAGGCCACGTCGCCGAAGTCGACGCCGCCCGAGCCATCCAGGTCACTCGGGCAGCATCCGCCCTCAAGATCGCACAGCCGCACGGTCACGAACTCGGCGACCTCCAGCGTGCCATCACCGTCACCGGCGGGGCATTGCTGCGCGGCCTTGAACGCGCCGCCGTTGGCGTTGCCCCAGGCCGCCGCCGCGATCACGATCGAGTCCGGTCGCGAGCCGAAGAGCTGCACCACGTCGATCGTGCCCTCGAGCACGCCGCCGTTCGCGCCGGTCGAGGCGGCCTTGGTCGCGGCGAAGGTCTGGCTCTGCAGGTCGTTGAACCATCCGCAGAACGCGTTGTCGTTCTCGTCGGCCAGGAAGGCCTTCCACGACATGGCCTGCCCCGACTTGCCCCAAGGCGCAGCGGTGAGCGGACCGGTCGCATTCGCGAGCAGGATGAACACGTCGTCACCCTCGCCGGCGTCCTGGGTGGCCAGGTAGAGCGTGTCGCCCTGCAGGCCGGCCCAGAGGGTGCGGCCTGAGACGGTGGCAACCGCCGTGGCGGAGGCATCGAGCGTTCCGTTCATCTGCCAGGTGATCGCAACGCCACCCTCGACAGTGAAGTGCCAGTCCTGGCCACCATTGTTGTCCCAGGTGCTGCCGCCATCGTTGAAGACCACATCGAGTTGCGTGGCCGTGCTTGGCACCGCCACGGTGCAGCTCCAGGTGCCCGCGGACGACCTGGTCATCGTGACATCGGGGGAAAGCACCGAGGCCCACGCGTTGAAGCCGACATGCGCCTTCACCATGCTCGCCGAGGCGAGCGCACGACCGGTCGGGTTGTAGGTGATGGTCACGTTGGCGTTGGCCTCCACAGGGGAGGGCGAGGTCGCGACGACCGCGCCACCGCCACCGCCACCACCGCCGCCGCCACCACCGCCACCACCGGTTCCATCGGAGTCACCCACCCAGACGTGCTGGATCGGGCTGCGCTTCACGTTGCCCCGACTGTCGGTCGCTTCCACGTAGTAGTCGAGAAGCTTGCTTCGAATGCCGTTGATGCGGCCGACGCAGCGCTCGGCGATCGCGCCGGGCATCTCGAAGAAGTCGATGCCGCCATCGTTCAGCACGTTCTCCGCGGGGAAATCCGTCACGGTCATCGGCACGCTGATCCAGGCGCCCACCTCGGCGCCACCGGCGTAGGTCTCGTTCTGGTTGCTCGTGAGGGGGTTCGAGCCGTCCACATCGACGCGGTACTTCAGCGTGACGCTGTTCAGTCCGCTCACATCGTGCGCGAATGTCCACACCGCGAAATCGCCCGAGAGCGTGCGCGCTTGGTACTTGTGCGCCGGGCCGTAGTTGAGCCCACCCGGGTTCCAGGGCCAGCGCTGCGGCAGCCAGATCGAGGGGCCGGTGCGATCCTGCGATGCGTTGCCGATCGCGCTGATCGCCCACCCGTTCGCCTCGTTGCAGGCGACGGTCGGCTTCACCTCCATGTCCAGCGCCGTGCCGTAGTACATGTAGCCCGAGTTCAGCGAGCCCAGGAAGAAGTGCCAGGCCTTCTCGCTGGCGCGGCTCGCCGACTGCGGCCGCAGCACGTGGCTGATGCGGACGGGCTGGCCCGCGTCGGTCTGGATCTGTTCCGCCGTGTCCACCAGGTTCTGCGTGGCCGTGATCACCGCCCAGTTGCGGATGTCCTCGGCCCAGCCGTTGTCCACGTCCACGTTGCCGCTCGCATTCACCGGCGGCCAGTTCCAGTTCAGGAACTGCGGCGCGCCGAAGTCGCCGTCGGCGTTCACCCACGCGCCGTCCTCCACGTGCACCACGTCGCTGGCGGGAACAGGGTGGTCGTTCAGGTACTTCTGCACCATGGTGGGCACGTAGCCCGAGCCCACGGCGCTCGAGACGATGTTGGGCACCGCCTCCATGTAGTAGCTGTAGCCGCCGCCCCACGCGTTGTCGCCGTCATGTGCCAGCACCAGCAGCATGGGGCGCGTGGCAGGGTTCCTTGCCTGCAGCGTGTCGAGGTGGTTCAGCGGCAGCGGGTTGTAGCCATCGAGCCATCCAAGACTCTGCGAGCACGGCACCACGGTGATCACGCTCTCCGCGCCGGTGTCCGGATTCACCCACTTCGCCTTGTGCGGCGTGAAGCCCAGCGGCATCGCCTCGGCGGGTCCGCAGCCGCGGCTGATCGAGAGCCGGAACCAGTCTGTGCCGCTCGGGTTGATCTGGTCGGCCTTGTTCGGCGGATCGCAGTTCACGCCGCCGCTGCCAAGCTGCACCGGGAAGTCGGGACACGCGCGGCTGATCTTCTCGCCGCTCACGAAGGTCCACTCGATGCCCGACTCGACGAGGTGCGGAATGATCCGCTCGCTGAAGGCCATCTCGCTGGGAAAGAAGCCCTTCGAGACAGTGGGAGTGGCGCCGAAGGGCTCCGGATAGATCGCCTTGAAGAGCGCGAGCTCCTTGCGGATCGTGCTGTCATCGACCAGCGGCAGCAGTGCATGGTGAAAGCTGAACTGCACCAGATCCATGCGGGGCACGTTCGTGCCACTGGCGCTCGTGGTCCAGTTGCGTGATTCACGCCACGGGTTGAACCAGCCGGTGCCGTAGCCGAGCTGTCCGCCAGCCTCGGCGAAGCTCTGGATGTTCTCGATCAAGCCGCCGCTGAAGCTCACCTGCGCGCCAGCCTCCGCGCTCCAGCGGATCGAGTTCACGCAGTCACGGGGGCGCCACTGATAGGCGGCGATGCGGTCGTCCAGGCCGAAGATGCCTCGCAGGTCGTTCGCCGGATTCGCGGCACCACCATCCTTGCGCTGGATGCTCTGCCACGCACGCTCGTAGCGCGTGCCGTTGGCGTCGGGCCAGTAGATCGGCTGCTCCAGGTGCCACAGCCATGTCAGGTGCAGCTTCTCGGCGAGCGCGGGCGCCGCCAGGGCGATCGAGGCCAGTGCGATGACCGATCGTTCGCGGATCATGGACTGCAAAAATAGCCCGGATCAGGCGATTTCCAAGAGCCGTTGGAGCCTTTTTTGGCTTTCACGGATCCTTGACTCCAGGATGCGACCCGCATCGATCGCGCTCGCGATCGCCTCGATGATGCGGTGCTGGCGGTCCAGCCGATGGCACGCCAGCACCAGATCGCATCCCGCCTCGATCGATCGGACGGCTGCCTCGCCCAGCTCGAACCGGTCCGCGATCGCCTGCATCTCGAAGTCGTCGGTCAGGACCAGGCCGTCGAAGCCGATCCGCTCCCGGAGCAGGCCGGTCACCACCGTCCGAGAGAGCGTGGCCGGCACGCCCGGATCGAGCCCTTCGAAGAGCACATGCGCCGTCATGATGGCCTCGATGCCCGCACGCGTGGCCGCGCGGAAGGGCACCAGCTCGATGGCCTCGAGCCGATCCATGTCATGTGGCAGACGCGGCAGATCGAGGTGGCTGTCCAGACTCGTGTCGCCGTGGCCTGGGAAGTGCTTGCCGCAGGCGTGCATGCCGCCGGCGCGAAGTCCCTGCGCGTATGCCACGGCGCACTCGGCCGCGCGCTCCGGATCGCTCGAGAAGGCGCGCGCGCCGATCACCGGATTCGCGGGGTTGCTGTCGACATCGAGCACCGGCGCCAGATTCATCGTGAAGCCGACCGCGCGAAGGTGCTGCGCGGCGGCCAGTCCCGCGGCGCGCGCGGCCTCGGGCCCCGCCAGACCGAGATCTCGGCCTGACGGCAGGTCGGGAAAACCTTCGCCGCGGAATCGCTGCACGCGACCGCCCTCGTGGTCCACCGTCGTCAGCACCGGACCGCCAGCGGCCGCGCGAATCTCGGCATTGAGGCGCGACATCTGCGACGGGCTCGAATAGTTGCGCGTGAAGTGGATCACGGCGCGGACACCGCCTTGCAGCAGTGCCGCACTTTCCGCGGGCAGCGAATGTCCGTCGAACCCGATGCACACGAAGCCACTGGCCGCACGAAGAGCGTCGCCCGTCATGGCGGGCACGGTAGCGTGCGAAGGGATCGCGTGCGCGCTCAGTCGAAGTTCAGCAGTTCAAGCGCCAGATCGCCACCGCCGGTGGTGCCATCGCCGTCGAGGTCGGTGATGCCGGGCAGGTCCCACTGCAGAAGCATGAGGCCCACGTCACTCGCGCCCACCGCGCCGTCCTGGTCGAAGTCGCCTTCCTTGCCGCACCAGCCAAGATCCGCGTCGGCGAGCACGCGCACGCCATCGACCGCGGCCTCGACCACGCTGGCCGAGCCCACATCGCTGGTGGTGAACCGCAGACGCACCTGCTTGCCCGGAACGACGTAATCCCCGATCGGGAAGGTCCTGCGCACCCACGCGCTGCTGGTGCCGGTGGGGCCCACGGTCTCAAGCGTGACCCAACTTGCGCCGTCGTCACCAGAGATCTCCACGGTCATCGTGTCCTGGTTGGCGTTGCTGCCGGTGGCGCAGTTGAACCAGCGCGCGTAGCTGATCTGCGGATTGAAGCCGCCGCGCGCGTCGATTGCGGGACTCGTCAGGATGGTGGTGCCACCGTCCACGTTTGCACCCGCGTTGCGGCCGGTCAGATAGCACTGGCCACTGCCGTCGCTGTCGATGGTCGGGTCGCCCTGGAAGCCGTTGCCGCGCGGCAGGTTGCGCTCGAACGCGCCTGCGGTTGCGGTGCCCGACGCGCTCCAGCCCGTGTCGGTCTCGAAACTGTCCTCCCACAGCACCAGACTGGTGGTGACCACGTCGGCGGTGAACCATCGGCGCGGCATGTCGGTGGGCCACGTGCACAGGCCGCCTGTCGCGCCCATGCGTGCGCTGAAGGCGTACTGCACGCGCGAGCCGCAGGCGAAGGTGGGGGTGGTGAAGCGATAGGTGGTTCCGCTCACCAGGGTTCCGTTCACGCTGCTCCAGTTCGAGGCGCCCTCGGTGCGGTAGAGCATGCGCACGGCTGCGGGGGCGGCGGCGCCGCTGGGCGAGGTCATGGTGACGTCCATGGTGTCGCCACCCGCAGCAGCGAAGCGCGTCGGCAGCGTCGCCATCGGCGTGAAGGTCATGGCGCGGCAGGCGCCGAGCGGCGTGGTGAGCGCGTTGCGGGGCGCGGCAAGGTTCCAGCTGGTGCCGGCGTTCGAGCCGCCGCTCGTGGTGCAGCCGCCGTGCGTGTGGATGCCGATCGCGACACCCTGGTTCTCCCAGATCACCGGCGAGCCGGAGTTGCCGCCGGTCGTGTCGGCCGTGTAACGCAGCGAACTTGCCGTGATGCCTGCCAACGAGCCGACATGCGTCTGGTTGGTCTGGCTGGCGGTGCCGGTGTCGGTTCCGAAGCCGGTGATGCGGATCTGGTTGCCCGTGGTGCTCGAGGGGGGAAGCACCACATCGAAGGCTGTGCGATAGGCCTGCCAAGCGGTGAGTCCCGTGTTCGAGTTCGGGAACGCGCCGAAGTAGCACCAGTCCGCGCCCACGCCGCCGTTGGCCGACTGGTAGCTGGTGGAGTCGATCGGATACTGGTCCGCGACGGCCGGGGCCACGATGGTGCCGCCGCTCGATGAAAGCGGCACGTTGAAGTGCAGCGTGGTCATGCTGCCGCCGGCGCGGCAGTGGCCGGCGGTCAGGAACTGGTGGTTCGCGTCGTTGTTGATCATCCACCCGGTGCAACCCACGGGCACGATGCGTGCCACGCGGTTGTCCTGCACCGCCACGCGGTCATCGGTCGAGCCGCACTGGCTCTTCTCGCGCACGGGCTCCTGTCCTGCCTGCACGTTCACGATGCGGACGCGGCTGGGTTCCGGGTTGCCGCCCGTTACGAGTTCAACCAGCAGCGAGTCGCCGTTGAAGTGCGCGCTGCCATGCGACCACTGCGCCAGGCTCACGGCGTCGAGCCGCTGCTCGTCGCCATCCATCAGGCTCGTGACGCGGATGAACGCACCGCTGCCGGCGGCCTCGAGTTCCTGGGCAAGCTCCGTGTCCTTGCCGAACTCCAGTCGGATCCATGTCGCGCCAGGCGACTGCACGAGCGTGTGCCATGCGGTGCGGCCGACCTCCTCGCCGCCGATGTGCCGACCCGAGTCGACGGCCACGCGGACATCCGCCCAGACGAGCGGGTCAAACGGCGTGGGCGCGATCTCGTCCTGCGCAAGCGCGCACGAGGCGGCAAGGGCGAGTGACAGCGACGCGATGCCGTGGGACCGGATCTGCATGGGCACATTGTGCCCCGACCATGCGGACGGACAACCCGCACGCAGCAAAAGGTGGCAACCGCCGCAAAATCCGCCGTCCCGGAGGGTCGGAGGTGGTTATCAGACGTCAATCAGAAATCAAGCAGGATCAGCGACACGTCGCCGGCATCCACCGAGCCGCTCTCATCGACATCCTCGGGACAGCAAGCGCACTCGCCGAAGCTCAAGAGCAGCAGGGAGATGTCGCCTCCGTTCACGGAGCCATCGCCGTCCACGTCGGTCGAGGGCGCGACGGTGAAGCTGTTGATCGCGGTCGACCAGGACGAGAGGGCTCGGTTCTCGCCGATGCCCCAGAACGTGCAGTCATTCACCGGGTCCACGCAGCAGGCGAAGTAGTCACCCCAGCGCTGGGTTCCGGTTCCGCTCGGACTCGAGACGCTGGTCGCCAGCGTGATGGCCGCGCCCAGGGTGCCGGAAGGATCGCTTGCCCGCCGAGTCGCCACCCGGACCTCCGGGAAGATCGCGGTCGAGCTGGCTGCATGCACCACGGCCACGTCGCCGCGCGCGTTCACGTTGATCGCCGGGAAGAAGGAGGACTCGGTCGTGCTGGCCGCCGCGATGTTGCCGCTCATCGTCAGGGTGGGCGAGGCCGTCGACGTGGCTGGCCAGCCGTTGAGGTTGATCTGGTACCAGCGGGCCAGCGCGCGCGTGCTGCCCGACACGGTATGGCACGTGTACAGCGAGCCGTTCCGGATCACGGCGTTCATGATGCGAGTGTCGATGGTGTCCAGCAGCGCCGTGGTGCCCCGGGCGCCCGCATCCGGCGGGGTGGAGTTCGAGGGCACCGGGACGGTCTTCACCACCGGGGCGGGCGTGGTGAACGGGTTGTTGATCGCCGTCAGCGCCAGCAGGGTCGAGGAGTTTCGGTGGACCAGCACGCAGCGGCTGTCCGGCCAGGCGTCGGCCACCTGGTAGCTCGAGCCACTGGAAAGGTTCAGGTCGGCGTACGAGGCCGTTCCGCCCGAAAGAACCGAGGATTTCTGGATGCAGCGCACCCAGCCACCGCCAAACCCCGAGGCGAACCCGAACAGGTTGCCCGTGACGTAGATGCCGGTGTCGTCCACGCCCACGCCGGGATAGTCGACCCAGTAATTCGTGGTGCCGATCGTCACGAGGGAACTGGTTCGATACTTGTACCAGACACCGTTCGGGTCGCTGTCATCGCTGATCGCGATGTCCACGTACGAGGTCTGGCTGGCGTCGTACTGCTCCAGCACCACCACGACGAAGCGCCCGGTGCGCTGGTCGTAGATCACCTTCGGATCGAACACGAAGTTGCTCGCGCCCTGCGGCTCGAAGAAGCCGGGAGCGCCGGTGTTGTCCAGCGGAACCTGGAACTGCTTGGTGCCCGTCTTGGTGAAGAACGCGATGCTGCTGTTCACCGTGCAGACCACGTGGTCGGGGCCGGCGGCCACGGTGCAGTCGGGCGGATTCCATCCGGTGTTCGTGATGCCCGTGAAGAGCGACTGGATGTTCGCGCGCGAGGGGCCTTCCTCCTCGATGGCGACAAGATCGTTGGCCGGACCGATCACGTTCGACTCGGGGGTGCGATGCGGCGTGAGCATCATGCCCTTGCGCACTGCCACCAGCCCCGGATCGGGTTCCTGGATCTGCTGCGCGAAGGTTCGGGTGTCGATGATCGTGGCTTCGCAGGTGCCTCGCCCGACGCCGTCCTCGAGCACCATCGGCACCGCCTCCCGTGGGCGGGGGTCCGTGATGCGCAAGCGCACCACCTGATCGGGCGGAATGGGGCCACGACGCGCCGGCGAGTCAGGAAGCAGGCTCGGAGTCAGGGCAAGGCACGTGCCGGTGAGCGCGACGAAGGCGATGCTCCGCATGAGCGCAACATAGCCGAGGCACCCGGGATGGTCGCCTTGAAACCGTCGGATTCAGGTTCTGGGCCGGGCGTCTCAGGCCGCCTCGGGTCTGGTCCTGGCTTCGATCCGGCGGGCGACTTCCGGGAAGAGTTCGGCGAGACTCGGATCGAAGTGCCGTCCGGACTCGCTTCGGATCGCATCGAGCGCCTCCTCGCTGGACCACGCCTTCTTGTAGCTGCGCGGCGAGATCAGCGCGTCGTAGACATCGGCGATCGCCACGATGCGGGCGAACAGCGGAATGTCCGCTCCGCGCGGCTCGATGTCGGGCCCCGCCAGTCCCGGATGCTCGCTGCGCAGTCGCTGCACCTCCGCGCGCGTGGGGTAGCCGGCGCCGTCCCAGCGCGCATGGTGGTACAGCACCACGTCGCGGGCGTGGCGATCGAAGCGCGTCTGCACGTCGTCGAACAGCTTGATGCCCAGGATCACGTGCTGCCGCACCTGGCTCATCTCCTCGGGGGTGAGCCGCGCGGGCTTCTTCAGGATCGCGTCGCTGATGCCGAGCTTGCCGATGTCATGCAGCATCGCCGCGATGCGAAGGTGGTCGGCGCCGCGGGCGATCTCCTCGGGATGCACCGCGTTGGCGGTCGCGTGCGCGACCCACAGTTCAACGCTCAGGTCGGCAACGCGAGAGGCGTGGGCACCGGTCTCGTGCGGATCCCGCAGCTCCACGCTGCGGATCATGCGCGTGATGATGGATCGCGTCAGCCGTGCCCGCTCCATCGACACGCTGGCGATGCCCGCGAAGTGGCGCATGAGCATCTGGTCGTCCTCGTCGAAGTCGACCGTGGTCTTACCTCGCGGATCAAGCCGGTTGATGAGCTGCAGCACGCCCATCACCTCGCCGCCCTGGCCCCTCAGCGGCACGGCCAGCACGGAGCGGGTGCGGTAGCCGGTGGCATCGTCGAATCGCCGGTCGAAGGTGTATGGCACCTTCTCGGGAAGGTTGTGCGCATCGGGCACGGCGATCAGGGTGCCGCTGATGGCGGCGGCGCCAGCGATGCTGCTCATGCTGATCGCCAGATGGTCCGACGGCACGCGTCCAGCAAGCGCATCGCTGCGATCGGGGGCGAGCCGGTCGTTCTGCGTGGCTGCGAAGCGAAGTTCGTCGCCCTCGCGGACATAGATGGTTCCCGCCTCGGCACCCGCGAGCGAACGGGCCTCGCCAAGAATCCGGGCCAGAAGCAGGTCGAGATCCTGCACCGTCGCGAGCGCGTCACCCACTCGTGTGAGCGCCTCCAGGCGCCCACGGGAGGCGAGCTTGAGCCGCTCGTTCGCCTCGAAGAGGTCGCGGGAAAGCTCCTCAAGCTGGCGCTGCGCCGATTCCTGCGCGCGGCGATCGCGTTCGGAGCGCCGGCGATAGGCGTCCAGTTCCTTGCGCTGCTCCGGCGTCATCGCGCGGCCGCCTTCCGGACGATGCGGAATCGCGCACTGCGCGCGGGGTCGGCATCCAGCGGCTCGCGGTGAAGCTCGGCACGCTCGCCGAACCAGGCAAGCGTGCCGCGCAGCAGGCCCTCGGCCACGTCGGCGAAGGGTCGCGTGGAGCGGTACTCCATCACCAGTTCGCGGTCATCCATTCGCGTGACGGGAACGCTCGGCAGCTCGGCCTGCGGGTAGAGCTTCCGCACCTCGACATGGATCAGGCCCTCCAGCGAGGACAGGAAGGCGAACGTATCCCGGTGGGACTTCACCGAGAACTCGAAGCTGCGGGCCAGCTTCGGGAAGAGCCACTCGCCGAACACCTTGCACAGGTCGCCCGCGGGAATGCCGGAGCGCTCCGAAAGCGCTCCGACCATCGCCAGCATCTCGGTGTGCGGGTACTGGCCCACCGACGTGTACGCCCCGCCATCGGTGAGTCCGGGGGTGGACAGCACATCGTCCGCCATCACGACGCCGAACTTCTCCTCGACGAGCTGGATGAACTCGGTGAAGATCAGGCCGCGCATGCGGGCAGTCTATGTCCGCCCGCTCTGGGCATGGCGCACG
>Ga0164292_10000838_pt1 | contig 24496 bp, 24 predicted proteins | sample GEODES117metaG_FD_111486 | JGI IMG/M metagenome (GOLD analysis project Ga0164292, IMG submission 111486) | Eutrophic lake water microbial communities from Lake Mendota, Wisconsin, USA - GEODES117 metaG | ecosystem: Environmental > Aquatic > Freshwater > Lake | place: USA: Lake Mendota...
ATTTTGATTCCCTGTTTACGAAGTACGCCATGAACAAGGACCAATACTATTTGTATGAAGTGGGCCAAGTTTACCGGTTTAGGTAATGATTAATGGTTAGGTCGCGATTTCGCCTACAAAAGGAACGAATATTACTCCGTATAACCATTCTAACGAATTAATTTTCTGTCTGACATAAACATATCAAGAATAGTTTTTATAGGATAAAAATGTTTTGAATCACCACAAAATATAAGCAAAGCAAAAATAAAGGCTATCTACGATATTTTTGTAAATCAGTTATAATAGTATTTATTTGTCGTAAAGCGCTTAGTTGATTTGCATGAATATTTGATAATTCATTGAGGGTTGGGTACATGTGTTTTTCGTAAAAGCGATTTTTTACTTCGTCCTTCCACGTTGAATTCTGATGTTCTACAACGTTTTTTAGTTCGGTATTTAGGTTACCAAATTGATTCGTCAATCTTTGAAGTTCCTTTACATAATAATCGCGGTTATTTTCCATGATTTATTTCTTTATAGGCAGAAAAACTGTTCGGTCTAATTTCCTGAACAGTAAATCCATTTTTTTTAAGTAAAGAGAAATCGTTTTGTGATACATTTCCGATTGAAATTTTTGTGGCTTTTTGACCGGAAGGATTATTTCGATTCATTTTATCGGCATTATCTATAATTGCGCTCAATGAAAATTGATCAAGATTAAATGATTTATCAAGGTCAAAATGTGCCGTATCCCCAATTTGTTTTAAGATATTATGTTGAATATTGGATGTCGTTGCTCGGGCATTGTTTTCCGTGTTATTTCTTGCCGCTGACAAATTATCTTGTAAATAATGTCTGGCTAATTGCTCGAATTCTTTTAGTGCCCGAATCGCTGTAGAAGAATTAGATTGAAGAGTTTTAGTTTTTTGAGCATTTTGTGTTAAGCCTATTTGTATATGCCCCACCGTTGAAATAGCCCCTTTTAGAGATTCAACCTTTTGCCATAGTATGTTTTCTTCACCCGCTCGTTGAGGCTCCTTACCTGAAGAACCGTTTTGTTGGTTTTTTTCAGATCTTTTTTCGGAATATTGATTTTCGGTTTCTTTTAAATCTTTAAACAAATCTTCTTTGAATTTTTCTACGATCTTGTTAAAATCGAACACGATAGTCGAGGCCTCCTGATTCATTTTTGTTAGTTCAGTCGACAGTATAGAAAACACTTCAGGATCTTTAACAACGAATTTGCTCATCTTAAAAGTTAACTGCGTAATATTTCTTAATCAACTTTGAACGTTCGGATAGCTCTGATTTTAACGAATCAAGACCCGTAATTATCCCATCTAAATTTGATTTTTTTTCTTCAATGGCTGTTTTAATACTTTGATAATTACTGTCTTTCCATCCCTGCACGTTGTTCAAATCGTGGATAATTGTTTTACTGGACTTTTTTAAAGCCTCTATGGCTTGTTCAATTTCGATAATGGCCTTATCCAATGCCCGGTAATCATTTTGTATTTTCATGATTATGGCATTTGATTTCCTCCGTCCAATATTTTTTTAATTCTTGGGGCCAAAGTGTTATCAACGTAATGATTATATTTTTTCAATGCATCGCTTAACGGTTTCAATTCGTTGGAATGCTTCGTGAAGCCGTCTTTGAATTTAACATACATTTCATCGTCCCATCCATCTCTTCTTAACTGTTCCATAGACCGGTTGATGGTTTCAAAACATTGGTCTATGTTAGTGCTAAACGTTTTCACTTTTTCATTAAATGAAATAACAACGTCTAATTTAACATGCGTGCTTGAGCTCATATTCTTTTGATTTCATCGTGATTATCTTCATATTCTTTGACAATTTTATGTTGTCTTTCCAACCATTCCCTGAACTTTTTTAAGTCTTTTAATAGGTCATTGAGATTTGATTGTTTTTCTTGAATTACCTGTTTCACTGAAGAGAAATTAGCATCTTTCCACTGATTCCCAAGACTTGCAATTTCTGTTTCAACCTCCTTGTTGTTTTTTTCAAGTTGAAGTATTACCTCCTCGGTCGTTTGGCTCATTTTCTTGAGCGCGGCTGCGCTTGTTCTAATCTGCATCGTTCAGAAAGTTTAGAGTATCAATACTTATTTCTTGTGCTTTTTCCAAATCGGAGGAACTGAATTGGCTATCGGTTGAAGCATCAATTTGTTGGGGACTCGATTCAGTGGCATTTGACTCAGCAACATTAGACGTTAAAACAACTTGAGAAGCCACCTTTTCACGGAGTCCACGGCAAAATTGATTTTCACTGGCAAGATTTATATACGACTTAAACTTGTTTGCTATTCCTTGAGAGTGTGCGTAATATACCCCTTTGAAACGAATAGTGGGAGAGTCTAAATTCACCAATTGATTCGCCGCTTTACTATTAATAAAAAGACTGGACTCTTCCATATTCATATAAAATCCGATACGATGGTCTGAAAAACCTAGGATATCACGTGAAATTTTTTCCAAGTTAGAAGCCTTATTAATTTCCATAACAAAATAGATTCCAAATTGAGACCCCGTACTTAATAGAACTTTTAATCTTTGGGTAATTTCAGTTTCCGAATCATAGGTATTGAGCTTTTTTATTTTCATGAACTTTTCTAACCCCACTAAGTAAGTGATAACGGGTGTTTTGTCAGAAGAAGCGCGTCGTTGAGCTAACAATTGCTCCAGTTGTGCAATAAGCACTTCAAGTTCATTTTCAGCATAAAGTTGAAAATCGTAGTTGGTGAGTTGCTCGGCTAGTTTGTCAAAACCAAGTTCTTGGGAGAATTCTTTATCAAATGGATTGACAAAGTTAATTCTGAAATTTGCCTCAGGGATGGAATAGGTTACACTCGAAAGAGTTGAGAAAACGGCCTGCATCGTATATTCTCGTTCATTTCCGCTAATAATTATATTCTGCGATGCCTCTCTACCGTTAATTTTCCATGGGAAGCAGAAATGCGCGTCATTGTTCATAAGATAGCTTTCACCTAGATAACAATGGATTCCCATTTTAGTGAAATGTTGCTGATAATTTGGCGTTAATAATTTCAAAAATAAGGTTGAATTTTTCGCAAATTCAGCCGGTGAAGCACCATTTAAGAATACCACCTCGTCCGTTGCTAAATTTCGTGCTTTAACTTCGTCGCGAATTGATTCGAGCAATGGTGTCAAATCTTCATTATCCAGGAGGAACGACTTAAAGTAATTGTTCCCACCTTCAGAATTTAGTTCTCCAAAATTCGTGTTGATTAACCCTTGACCAATTCTTGTGATCTCTAAAGAAGCATTGTTATTGGAACTCCCAAGTATGGATCGAGCGGCATCAGGACTTGATTTAAGTATGATTCTGATTGGAATTGATGGGACTGCCTGAGTGAAGGTTGAATTGCGGATATTGTTGAAATTTTGAGCGGCTAATAATATATTGATACCCATGGCTCTCCCTTTTAGGATAATTGTCAATAGATTCCTTGAAATTTCTTCAATAAAAGGGTCATCATCGCTGAATATCGATGCAAACTCATCAATTATCAAAACAATCCGCCTAAGTTTTTTGCTATCTACATCGCTGCGTTTGGCCGCATCGTCTAAATTGTCAATTGAAAATTGTGCGAAATATGCATAGCGATCTTCCATCTCTTTATTCAATTGATAAAAGAGGTCCTTGATTAATTCACTTTCTGCGCTGAAGGCATATTTCGTAACGTGGGGTAATTCTAGATTTCTAAAAACACTAAAACCTGCTCCATTTTTCATGTCTACAAGCCAAATCTCTAAATCTTCGGGAGAATAATTTAATGACAACGAAGTAATTAGACATTTTAAAAGATTTGTTTTTCCCGATCCAACACCCCCACAGAGCAAAGCACTCGAGAGCATTCCTTTGGTTTCAAAGGTTAAATTCTCGAATCCATCGTTATGATCTGATTTACCGATTGGTATTTTTACTTCTCTCGAAGTTTTTAAATTAAACCAATGGTCCTTTGGTTCAAGGAGGTAGGATGTAAATTTTAATTTGGAGCGCGATGCTTCTAAATTATTCAGAGAATTCAAAAAGTTTTTAATGATGGTCTTCTTGTGTTCGGAAGGTAAATTTTCAATTATTAATCCTTGTTCCATAAACGATGGATCAATTTGCTCTGTCAAATCAAGCGTTTTAAACCGTAGGTTGCTTGTTAATGTTACGAGCTGGCTAAGTTTATCATGATTGATGCTTTCATCGGTATTCACCATAATCAACGCATTGCAACCATAGGTCACAAGCTGGTCTATACGTTTAATTGCGGATTCAAATTCATGAGCATTCATAAATCCTAAAAAGTCGTCTAGCACAAACAGACGAAAAGGAACTATATCGTCGTATTTTTCTTGCTTGACGAGTTTGACGTTGTACTCATTCAACGTTTGGTGATCGGAGGTTATATCTGACCAAACGCGGCTTAAATCCCCTCGAATTGACTCTTCCCCCTTGGAAAGGTCTTGAATAAATTGGTTCCAATCGAATCCCTTAATCACTATGTTACTTGGCAAAGACAAGAATTCACGAAACTTTTCATTCATGCTTTTGTCATAAATATGTAATTTCAATTTGTCGGGCAAATGTGAAAGAAGGACACGCAAGATGAATAGATCGGAAATGCTTTCTGCAATAGATGCGGTCTTTGTATTATAGTAGATAACCACATTTGTTCGGTCCTTTATTTGAACAACATGAGGAAGGGAGATTTTTCTTGGGATTGGCAATTTATTGAATTCTATGCTTTTTTCTCCCATGGAATATTCATCACAGGTCGATTCAAATGAGGCGTCTGAAAATTCCTGAATTAGTGCCGGATCGCATGTAGATTTATGAGCATTCACTGTATCATTCTTGAACCAAGATATTTTTTCAAGGAGTTTGTCTACTTGTCCTTGGAACTCATCTTTTAAAAGGGCTTCCTGCTGCTTTAGTTTTTTGAGATGCGAATCATGAGCCTCTTGTTTTCTTTTTAATTCGAGTTGAAATACTGAAGTATGTTCATTATTTTTAAGGATTACATATTCATGAACGGCGTGCTGAAGCTCTTTAAAGCGGTCGTTCATTTTTCCTGAAAGTTGTTGAATCTTATATTCTTTTTTCAATAGTTCTTGATAGCGATCAATTTCCGCGTTCAAATATTCATTTTTCTCTAAAATTTCTTTTCGTTCTTGTTCGTATTGTGATTTAAATTTCTCCAAAGTAATTATGCCGTCATGGGTATACTTTTCGATGTTCGATTCTAAATCATCCAATAATTTCAAATACTTCAGTTCGATTTTTGCGGATTCTTCAATAAAGTGGTTAATTTCTTGTTGCATAAATTGATAAAATTTGGTTTAGGTTAAATTTAATTTGTGTCAGCAATTTACAGGGGTTCATTTATTGTTCAAATCCTTTATCCGTTGCTTAAAATGGAACCAATAAGCTGAATTACGGGCTCTGAAAGCAAGGAAATAAAAAACAAAAAAAGCACAATCTGCATACCACCAATGATCAAATTACCTTTGATGAGTTCTGCTTTTTCATTTTCTCGAAAAAGTACTTTGGACGTAACTAATACGAACCGAAAGATCAGTACGCAAAAACAAAAACAAAGGAATATCAACAGCGCGAAAAAGGCTACACCTTGTAGCACTTTGTGGTTGGTGTAAAACATATCAAATAACTTATAACCAAAAGCACAAAAATGATAAAGTGCTATTCCAAAACCAAGGAGTATTGATGCAAGAAATAGCTTCGCGGCAGGGTTTAATGGAAACATGATAGCATGAAAATGGCGCTTTAACAAGCTGTAGGTAAGCACGTAAAATAAAATTCCAAAAATAAAAATGAGCACAAAGAATAGGAAATTCATTGGAAAAATTAAAACGGTAAATCTGGATAGGGGATGAAACTTGCAGCCCAACTGGTTAAAGCAGGCCCCACTAACAACGAAATAACAATAAGCAACGCGCCATGCACCAAGGCAAGTTCAACATTATTGTTTTTAATTGCTTCTTTTTCGTTCTCTTTAGTTAAACGAGAAGTAATGATGAAACTTAGAAAGAAAAAACCAATATAAAAGACACCTGCGCCAAGGAAATAACCAAGGGTGAATGCAATGGCCTTGAATACAGATTTCTGTTCATAAAAAAAGATAAAGGCATCCGTAATTACTTTTGAAATATCGATCAGTATTATTCCTGAGGCGGCTAAGGCAGCTATATACAAAACGGTTATAGCATTATTCTTTACCGAACCAAAGGTGCTTAAATAATTTCCGATGATTTTCGCAATGATAACCATATAAAAAATGCCCAAAACCAAGAGCAACAAGATATTTAATATTTCTTTCATAGCTTCTAATTTAATAATTATTTTCACTCTAAATCAGCGTACCAATCATTTCCACTCACATTCATTCCAAAACGCCAATCAGGATTTGTTAATTCCCATAGATAATATTTTTTTCCGAACGCATTTCGACCATATGCATTGTTAGGGCCTCCTATTTTCGAAACTCCAAGAACACTATGGTTTTTATTCACCATAACGGCCACATCAAACCCCATTTCTTTTAATAACGTATATGCCAAAAGCGCTCGTGTATCGCAATCCCCATGTTCATCATAAACAAACTCAAAAGGCGCATATACTCCAAACGGCATAACTCCTTCACAACAACCCCGACCGTCGGATTGAACCCGACAATAGGCTGAAAAAGTGCCAAATTCTTCTTCGCAAGGACAACCATCCGATTCAGACACTACCAAGGTGTATGGGATATCTTGAATAGAAGAACATACATATTCTAACGCACCAAAGTAATCTAAATTAGCCTCGTTAATTTCATCCTTCATTTGGCGAATCAAATCACGTAATAGTAGCTTATCGTGCTCGTAAAGCGGCTTATATTCGTAGGAATCAATTCTATTAATCATAGAAGAGTTCAATGACCCAACAGGAAATTTAAAACGAATAGAATGCCATTTTCCCTCAAAATCATGCCAGTCCCAAACCTTGAAGGCATAGGACAACGTATCGTTGATTAGACCCGTCGTATCAATTTCTATCAAAGTATCTTCCAATGGTACAGGTTGAATCGTATCAAAATTTTTCACCCATTCGTTAATTTTATTTTCATCGTATAAGCCATTTTTAAAATAAGGCAAAATTAAAATACCCATAATGGCCACTAAAATCCAAAAAACCCAACGGCTGATATCAAAAAAGTTTCTTTTCATTCTTCTTCTTTAATTACAAGTCTCTCGTAATCATAGTGATCTCGAATTTGCTTTAGTATTTTTCTTCGCTCACGCTCAGATAATAAATAAAACATCAAGGAATGTGAAATATCTACTAAGGCAACTTCTTTGAGGAACAGACCTCCTGCGTATTCTCGACTTTTTTTAAGTAGTACAAAAGGAGTTAAAAAAAGCAGGGCAAAAAGGACATCGAGTAGTGTTTTCCATTTTCCAAGACTCATTTCTAGTACCTGCATGGTTAGGAGAACTGACCTCGATTTGATAAAAATAAAAGGATGTTCTGCATCTTCTTTGAGCATTTCCAGGGTCCATTGTGCCAAAACTATTTTTTCATTTAGTTCTGAATTTAGTTCTGTCAATTTATGTTGTGCACAAACATTGATTGTTGAATCAGACTTAATTTTTTCTAAAGATTCATTAATCGACCCGTAGAAAAATAAAAATTCCATAGCATTAGCTACCACGCACGAAATAATTAAAATCAATGAAACTTTTATAATTGATGTAATAACACTGGAAAAATGGAAATGGTCAAAGTTTGGGATTTGATTTGCTTCACGCAACAAACTTTTACGTTTTTCGGTTTCAATTAGCGCTTTTTCATCCGTCCAATTTTCAATTTCTAGTTTTTCGTATTCCTCAAACGTGGGTTCCATTTCCGTCATGGTCAAGTACAAATCCTGATAATTCGTGGTCATGTTAAGGAAAAACATGAGTAACAATAATATAAAGGAAATAGCTCCCAAGAACACTCCTATACCGATGGCAATTAACCAATGGTTAAAAATCATTAAACCAAAAATCACACCTGAACCAATGGAAAAAACCACGAGGGTAAAAAACATTAGGGTAAGGTTGTTGTACACCAGAAATTGGCGGGATTTTTCATCAGTACTTATTTTGGCAAAGTACTCTTCACGTACACCAAAAATGTATTTTCCAAGATTCATCGTGGACAGTTTAAGTTTATGGTCCATTCTGTACTAGGTTCATCTTTATTCGGAATTACCCTTAACAAAAGTTCGGTGGGTTTTTTTATGTCGTATTTATAGGCGTATGTCAATCGAATGGAATCTTGTTGAAAACCCTTTCCGTTGAGTTCTGGGTACCCCTTAATGTTCTTGCAATTCGTTTCGGCTACTAATTTGCCATCATAAATGACTTCCAGGCGATCTGGCATATGAAGTGCGTTAAAATCAATTTCAATTAATCCACTTTGCATTCCAATGTTAAATCGTTGATCCCAATAATTATTTTTCCCGGAATGATCAATTTTCCCCCCACAGGCTTGTGCTTGCGGTTCTGTATTACGAATTTTTTCTCGGAGTAATTTTATTTCCTCTTTTGTTCGAACAATCTTTTGTTCAATTCTTGAATTGTCCAATTTACAATAAATATTTCTGCCTACTTGGGTGCATTTTGCCAAGAGGTACAATAAAAGGAATAAGAGTAATAATAACAATAACCATCGCAGCCAACGGGAGTTGCATCCTTGATTTTGTATGCGATTACAACCTTGCTGTAACCATGGTTCGTTTTGGACTTCGACGGTTGAACCGGAATTCGATCCCGTAGAATTCGAACCTCCGTTACCTTTTCCTCCAGAAGTAACGTCTTGGTCATCTGATTCCTGGCCAGAAGTTGGAAAGGGTTTGGCGGCTTTCCCTGGGTTATAGGGTTCTTTTTCTAGCGATTCATCAAAGGTGCCCTCAGCCACAGAACCAATCACATTTCCCCGAATAATTCCAGATGTTTTATTATCGAATAGGTCAACATTGGTAATTTGGACTTGTGTTAATTTAAGATCATTTAAAGAGAAAATTCGGTCATTAGGTACAGGCCAATTCGGGCTAGTATTGATTTGAATATTGTTAATTCGTTTGAAATGATAATAGCCATTACTTTCTTCAAAAGCGCTTTGGCTAATCTGGGTGGATTCTGTAATGAGGCCACGGTAAATTTTTACGGTATGCTCATGGCCTTCAGGTAACAGGTCACTGGCATTGAGCGCCTTCTTTTGGTTGGTAGTGAAGTGCCCTTCAAATTTACCTTGAATAAAGTACTTTCCTATTGCGCTCATGGTTTTTTAACTTGGATTTCTACCCGCATGTTCCGGTTGTATTCACGCTTACTGTAATCTGGGAGCATGTACGTGTAAATATTGTTTTTTTCAAGGGGTTGAAGGTCCTTTTGGACCTTGATTTCTAAGCGATTTCCAGTAATTCCCGCGTTTAAAAATTCAGTTCGAACTATTTCGGCACGCAATAGGTCTAGGTTGGTGTTTTCGACACGAGCACCTGAATGATGTCCAACGATAACGAAGGTTTTATCGTCATAAACTTCTATTAGGTTTTTCAAGCGCGCTAAGCTTCCCTCTGATCCCAACGAATATTGGTGAAATTCCGTGGATCCCCTGTAAAAATAAATCTTGTTGATGTTTGCCAGGGCTTTTTGCAAATTTTCTTCGTAAATTTTACGTATCGAGTCCCGCTCCTTTTGCAATGCTGTTAATATTAATTCATTTTGATTTCTTTCAGAGCAAGTGTCCTCGTCGGCAATTTTTGAGCATGCTTTAATGAGCCACCATAAAAACAGAATTAAAATCAGGTAACCTAAAATCCTCCAAAAATTACCTATACAACCTTGGAATAGTGAGGTGCAACCGTTACGTCCTCGTTCCAAAAAAGATCCAATTTCAGAATCGTCGTTGAACCCTGAATCAGTTATTCCTCCACCGCGATTAGGATTATCGGGATTTGTGGGTTCAGGCGGTGGCGGTGGGTCTTTGGGGTCTAGTTTACTTATTTTTGGTCGTTCTTTTGTGATACCATAGGCCATTCCGGAAATTTCTCCATAGGTTGCACCATTCATGGCATGTGCACTTTCAATGACAGGTACGACAATAAGCAACTGGGTGAAATCATAAACACGCGTCCCGTTGAAGGGGCCTTGGGGAGTTCCCGTGACCGCAATATTTTCCACGTTGGTCAATTCAAACGACTTAAAAACCTTATGTTTTTCAGGCTGATAGGTTTCATCGAAGGAGATTGCCTCCATGTTGCCTTGGTAGATTTGAACCTTGTGGGAATCGTCAGGATAGACCTCGTTAATTTTAAGGGGCATCACCTGGTCGGTTTTGTAGCGCCCTTTAAATCTTCCGTAAACTACATGTTCCTTAGACATCGCTCTACTTGATTGAGCCCTTAAGAATTGGTGTCTTCGGAGTTATTGTTTTGTTGGGTTGACTTGCCCTCGTCCGAGGAATCGGTATCATTTGTCGATTCCGTAGAGGTTGTATCTGCAGTGTTTTCCGTTGATGATGTAGATGAATCCCCCCCTTTTACCGGACTATAATCTGGCACTTCATTATCATCCCCATGAACAAAACGTTCTGGATTTTCCTCAATATCTTGCCTTTCTTGTTCCGCATAGAGCGTAATGGCGTGAATGGCATTTTCTTTTTCGAGTTCATTTTGCCGCTTAGCGACTTCCACGATGCGTTCTGCATTGTAGTTTTTACGGATTTTGTGCGCTTTGTTCTTTTCATCCGGGAAGGACTCCAAAGAGATCCCCTGTTTTGCTTCTAGGATTTGCGCCACATTGTCTTTCATATAATCGTAGGAAGAGTCCCAAATCATGAATTTGAAGATTACTGGGGCAATTTCAATTATCATGAAAAGTAAACGTACTAACCAAATTGGGGCCCAAGCCGCACCATAGAGTTCCTCCATGACCGGTTGATTTGTCTCAGGATCAACTTGTGGTTTTTTTGTAACAGGATCCACGGGATTGAAATTCTCTCCATGAGAGGACAAATTTTCTAGCATCATGAGTTGATCTAAGAACCCAGGATTTTCATTTTTAATGATATTGATTTCAGCTTTTTTAACGCTGTCCTTTTCCTTTTGTAGTTTAGCTAAGTCGGAAGACTTATTTTTCATATCCACCAATGCTTGTGCCATGGCTTCTTCCGCTTTGTCTTTAGAGATGTACATCTCACTATGTGTTGAACAACCTCTGCCTCGAGTGCAAGGTCTGCCTGCATATATTCCGACACCAGCTTGTAAGGCATTTGTTTGATTGGTTAGAGAATCAAACACAATTTTATTTGATTTATATATACTATCTGCTTGCCTTGCTCGTGAATTTACCTCTTGAATTCTAGAAAGATATAAGCCTTCGATTTGGTCTGCTCTGTTTTGAGATTTTTTGAACTTTACTTCTTTCCACTCCCTTTTGATTTCCTTCTCAAATATATGGGTTTCCAATGGTGCTGAAATGGTCAATCCTATTATAATCGCCATAAGCAATCTTGGGATCATTGCGCCCCATTCTTGACGTGTTATTTTTTCGGTTCCATCACCCTTCACAGTGGAGACAATGAATCGGTCTAAGTTGAATATAATGAGACCCCAAATTAATGCTGCGGGAATGGTAACAAACCAGTTTCCTTCAACACCTTGATCGGTTTTTTCACCAAAAATAGTATGAGTTGCAAATCCCATCGCAAACATAGCCATAATCGTCGTGGCTAATACAACTCCACCAATACCGGCTGCTTTGATGTGGTCAGCGTACGGCGCATATTTCAATATTTGGGCATCGGATCCACCGCATTTCCATAGAAACCGCATGATTGCCCCCATGGTTTTACCGTAATCTTTCTGTTGGTAGTCTACCAGTTCATTCATTCCCGTTGAATTGTTTTTCTCGCTCATGGTTTTATTATTGGTTAGTTTTTTCTTGAGTATTTAGTGCGTTTAACGCGGCATGGTATTTTTTAGGATTAAATTTATAGGTTTTCACTATTTTTTGCAGACCAATGTACGTATTAATTTTATTTTTTTCTTCCTTAAATGGATTTAAAAGCGTTTTTTGGGTGAGCAACTGCTTAAACCTGTAGCGTTTAGCGCTTACTTCTGCTCTTTGGGTGTGGATCTTGGGTATCGGCGCCATAATTCCTTGCTTGTATTTTCCATGCATCCAACGCAGTTGAGTAATTTTTTCGGTTTTTAGATGCTGTTTTTTCTGCACAAAATTACCTTCTTGGCTCAGGTTGAAGGTTCCCAGGGTTCTAAAGATTGCAGGATCTAATTCCAACGTTTTTCGAAGTTTTCCATCTGTGGTATGGGCAACGAGCTCAAAATGAGTGTGCTGTCTGCTGGCTCGGATTGTGGCAGAATTTCCTTTTAAGTCCGTACCGAGTCCGGAAATATCTACTTGAAAAGCGCCTTTGATATCCCAGGAAAGAATGATAGATCCGCCTTCAACAATAAATTGCTTACCATTGGCTTGGAGATAATATTCTTTGTCTTTTACCTTGAACATTAAGTGGTCAGGTGCGTGCCTCCAAGAAAAGTCAACGATTTCGGGAGTTGTATTCGAGAATTTTGTTTGAAGCGCTTTTTTCAATTTCCCATAAAAAGGAATTACAGCCATAATGAGCGCTACTATAATGAATATAAGCCAAAGCAGAGCTGGATTTACAGTAGATAACCATTCTATCATAAGTCGGCTTGTTTAATGGTTATGGGATGAATTTCTTGAAAGCGGTTGCTGGGTTGATTTTCGAGTGCAATGGGAGTGGTTGTTTCAATTAACAAATAATCCTTACCTTGAAAACTATAATATTGTCCGGGGAAATAAACACCGGAGACCCCTGTAATCATGTGGCCTTGACCATCAATGACGCAACTCACTAAAATGATATTTTGTTCCGAAATCAAATGGTGCAAAATTCCTGCAAACATTGCCGATTTGCTGTCGCAATCACAATAGGAAATGGCGAGGCTTTCGTAGGCCAAAGCAAGGCCAAAGTAACCGTCATCTTCATGATCAAAATCTGGTACGCCATAGGGAATAAATTGCACAAAATTTAATGCGGCGCGGATGCGGTTTTCATACGAATCTTTCCCTCTTGACATGAGCTGTTGTTCGATGAATTTTGCAATATCGTAATTTAGGTCTTGACATAAATCAATTACATAGTTATAATTAATCCCAAAGCCTCTCGGTAATAGATCGAAAAAATAGAAGCCGTCCTTATTCATGTGAGTTCGCAGGTACTCTTTGTCTTTGGTCATTAGCCCGTAATGATTATCATCAAACCGTCCGAAACACGAAGTTTTGCAACCATATTTGCTCACAATATCTGAAACATTGTGCGCATTAAGTTTTATTTTAAAAGGAACCTCAAGGCTGTCAACAAGCGGGAAGGTGTAGGTTAAAAAAACGTCCTGCTCTACAATCCTTCCGTGGATAGAATACCCAAAGGAGCTAAAGTTTTTTGGGGTTTTCCGATAATTCTTTTTTTTTGTGCTGTATTGGGTAAGGTGCTCTATAATGCTTAGATGACCCTCTGAAACAGATGGTCTTGCTTTTGAGCCAAAAGCTAAGTTACTGTTTAGGATATAAACAGTAATCACAAGGATAGTTATATAAAGAAATATTTCTGACATTTAAATTTTTATGCAACGAATAAATAAGCCCGCATTTTTGCCAATGCTTCGAAAAGCGGCCGTATTTGCTCCTTTTTTAAATTGGAAGTATTGTGCAGTGTAATGTCCGATGTCATCATCCAGCCAAAGGGATAAGTGTCGGGGGTCACTACCAAACGTCGCATTAGGGAGCCTGTGGTGTAATGTAATATTCTTGAAATCAAAAAAGGCAGAATTCGATTTGCGAAGAAGGTGATTAAGTTGCGTAATATCGTTCTCGGTGGGAATGCGGTATCCTGAAGGAAGGTGCGGTTTAAGCAAATCAAGGGCATACCAATTGTATAATATCCCAAGTTTTTGTGCAAGTTCTGGATTATCATTTGGATAACAAGCAGCAGGTTTTTGTTGAGCAAGCGCTTCATTCCATTCCACTTCGTTTGAAGCTATTTTCAAACCTTCTATTTTCCGAATATTTAAAAACGTCTTTTGCCAAATTTGATTTCCGATTTTGAGCTCGTAATTATTTGGGGAATTGTCAACTTCCTTGATGGGTTCGGGGTTGGGTTGTGAAATTGGTACAGGCTTTGCTTCTGTTGACAAAGGTTTCGGGGCAACTTTTGGTTTTTTAGCCACGGGAGTTTCCGTTGGAACTGGAGGTGTTGTGATTAATGAGGGTTTTTCCTCTTCTACAGGAGATTTAGTAATTTCCTCCACGACCGATGCTTCGGTTTCAAATAATTCCAAGCTGCTTCTCTTTTCAATAGGACATGTTTGACACCAAAAATCTTCTGTAGCCGTATCGAAAATGTGGCTATGGTCTGTCTTGCATCGGTATTGTATTTTTTTCATACTAGGAAAACATAGATATTTCTGTCCTCGAATTTAGGGTAAATTGTTTAAAAATATAATGAATAAATAAATTTTTCGCAACAAATGTGTTTCCACCTAAAAATTATCTTCGCTGAATGATTATTGAGGTTAACGATCAGTAATTCGAATACATTTAAGATCAGTTATCACTTAATAACACAAATGGCTTATTATAATAGGCACAACTACAATTTGTTTCGTTGTTTTTCAATTTCCTTCCTAAAGGAGTAAGCATTAAATAGATGACTTTTGGGGGCTAAAAAATAGGCGTGCATGGCATCTCCGTTCGCATCTGAGTAAAAGATTTCAAGATAAAAGTTACGTAATCCAGGCTTGTATTTTCCGCCGGAAATGGTATGAATTGACTTCAAGGGAATGATTATTGAGATACCATTTGAGATATTACCCAAAGATTTTTCATCTGAGAATTTAAAATAAATTTACTTCATGAAAAAATTAATAATCTGAGTGAATAAATTCCTTAACCATTTCAGTAATTGGTAACCAAGGTAAATACACATAGCCAAAAAAAGAAGACCAAGCAAGACATCTACCCATCCTGCTTCCTCATCAGGGCAACTGCTTTTTGGAAGTATGATTTTCATTTTTTCTGCAAAAGCATCTATCTCTTGGTTTTTCTCTTCATTACAATGGTAAAAACCCCTTAATTTTATTAATTCATCCTTAGCAAAAGAAGTGCTATAAGTCAAATAAATACTGTAGAGATCTTCTTTTGAAATTTGATAGGTTCTCCATTTTGCGCCATTCAGAACCAGAAATTGAGATGAATAACTCATTGTATCTAAATGAAATTTTTCGCACATTTTTTTGTAAATATTTGGGTATGAAGGATTTGATGTAATTTCATTAAAATAACTATCCGACTTATTCTTAAAATCTATTTGAATATTGGGATCTAGCATTGCTGTTGTAATATCAGTGCTAAAATCTAATAAATGCTTTAGTCTCTCTGACCAAAACTCCTTAATATTTTTGGAAACTCCACGGTAAAGTGACTTATTTTTAACGATTTTTTTGGCAGTTGGTATTATTGAATTTCTTACAAATTCATCAGAATGTCGTAATAATTGAGGGGATTTTCTGGCTGTTTTACTTATAACCGCTCTAATTTCTTGTTTGGCCACCCCTCTAAGAAGCGGCCCAATAAACGACGCTCCAAGATAAAAAGGAATTAAGCAAATAAGAAGGTAAAATTGAGTACGTATCATTTTCGAAAGGAAGGTAATGATTTTTTTACTTTAAAAACCGAAGAATCAATTAAAATAAAAATCCACACTTTTCATATCGTATAAACTAAGATGATCTGTTTTACTGAAAAAATTATTCGTGATGGGAGTCTTTTGATCCGTGATTTGGATAATCAGTTTTTTCGTTGATCTGATGCTAAATCTTACAACGATCTCGGACAGGCACGTAAATGGCGTCGCCAGGTACTTACCCCCATTTTTTTTGAAAAACCCTAGAAACCATCAAATCGTCTTCCTCTCATTGCTTGCCCTTTCTACCACTCTTAGCCTGATTGGCAAGAAGGTTCACATCGATGCCCAATTCGTTGCTGAACAAGTTATAGAGTTCATTTTTAATTTCTTCTGCTTGGAAGCGTTGGTTAGCTTCCTCATTGACGTCATCGTATTCGTCAACTTCAAGGTAATTGAAGTTATCGAATAAGTCGGAGAAATTTAGTGAATCATTTTCTCCCAACCATTCCAGTAATTCTTCCTTAAATTTTTCCTCGTCTGTAATCGTAATGATGTAACGATTCCAGCGGTGCTCTTCAATGTCAAATTCTAGTTCTTTCATATAATAGTATTTAATTTAGTTGCTTATTTTTAGGTTTAAACAAAATTGCAAAGATAAACTTTTCCGAAGTCTGTACTAGTAAGTTATCATAAGCAACTATTCGTTTCCTTAATCGGCTATACGCGTTGAATAATTGGTAATTATTTTTCATCGATTTTCACAACCATTGCAAAAAAACGTTGTATAGACCATTTCTTCTTAGTAAATGTATTTACAATTAGCACCGCGAGCATGGCATAAACGATCAAATTTATATACCAAATCCAGTCAAAGGTAAAATTGAACAACGATGAAATCCCAGACCAAACCTGCGCAATGGTAAGAAAAAGAATAATTTTATTCAATTTGTCTTCGCGTTGTTTCGATTCCTTTTCATTTGCTAAATCCGCTATGTTTTGTAATCCTTCAATGCTACTTATATATTCCTCTCGCAATTGGCCGATATTAAAATTTTTACGTAAAACTTCATAGAAAGAATCAATTTCATGGTAATTGCTAATGGAAGTAAACACCTGATTGAATTCGGCATTTACAAGCATGCCACGTAGCTTTCGTATATCGTTTTGTTTAAATCGATTATTTTCATCCAGTTCCATGGAATTAATCCTGTTTTGACAATAATGAAATAATTGACGCTGGTTTAAAGCAAATAAATAAGCAGGATAAAAGTCGTTAATCATTTCTCTTTTGCGGGAATGATCATCATTTCCTTTTATTATTAAGGATCCTTCACTTATTGAATAAATTTCAGTATAACTATCAGGATTAACAGGAATAAATTCAAGTCTTTCCTCTACGTTTAACGACTTGCTTCGCGAATCTGGTACTCGTAACGATTTATAAACATCGGAAACGAAAACACTTTTTTCATTTTCTGTCGAATATAATTTTTCGCTTGTTTGACACAAATGAAGAACATAAGGTTTAATTAATTGATTCTTTTCATGTTCTTCTTCAGTAATTCCCTGGTTATTAAAATAGATAATCTGTTGATAGTCATCAATTTTAAAAAACTCTTGCATCATTTCCCATAAAACATCATGCAAAAACAAGCCCTGATTCGATTTATTCTCAACCGTTATTTTCAGTTTTTCGATATTTAAGGAAATTTCTGCAGCTTTTTTATCGAGCTTTCTGTTCCAGATTTCTTTTTCAAACGATTCATGATAAAACATAGTCTTGCTATCATGCTTGTTATTTATCCATCGGTAGAAATTAGAGATGGAGGAAAGGCACGAGACAAAATCATTGGCTGAGTTATGAGTTTCAGACCATTCCAATTGAACTACAAAATATCCGAAACCAAGACCTTGAATTAAATCTGGTCGATTAAGAACTAACTTAATAGATACTATGTTAAATTTTACTTTTTCGCCCGTATCACTCAGCGTATAAAATTTAAGATCATTCACCAGTGTGTCAGCGAGCTTTTTTAAATCACTCTTTGTCTTTTGTTCTTTTTTGGTTTTATCGGACGCTAAAGTTTTTTCTTCCTCCTTGGAAATTTCTGGCTCAATAAGTTTGTAAAATCCAGAAATAGACGGAAGGTACTTGGTTCTTGAGATAAAAACGGGGTTTTCAATTAAGTTAATTTCAAGTTTCCCTTCGTGATTTGATAGTTTCAGGTCTTTTAAATCTGGGTTATTTTTTTTTAGTACGTGCTTGGTGATAGAACATTTAATTAATTCATCACTAAATTGAAGTATCTTGAAAAATTCGGAAGCACTATTCCTTTCACTCTGTATTTTGATTAAATCATCAACCACAAACCCCTTCTTCATGAATTCCCCTTCAGATTTCTCTTTCAAATTAAAGGGTATGGTCAAAATGGTATAACTCATAATAATTTTCTTTTTTAATGTAGTAATGAATAGGCTTCTTTGGCTTTTACTGAAACATACCTTTTGTTACCATTCTCGATAATCACCGCACTCAACCATCCGCCATACACACATCCGGTATCCAGGCCAGTAGCATGACTAAATTCTTTTGGGGTTTCCTGCATAAACGGTTGGTGTCCAAAATAAACATGCCCATAGGAACCGTCATACACTTCCGCCCAGTAGGCATCTTCAGGGCCTTCCTCATTTAATGAGACAAATTTCCCATCAGGAGTTAGGTAGCGAATTTTCGTAAGCAACTCCAATCCGGGATAATTTTTGGTGGTGTGTGTGCCAACCTTGTAGGTTGCGGGAAAAGGAAATTTTAGTCGTTTGGAAACACCGCCATGCACCAAGGTTATCGCCTCGGATTGAAACGAATAAAATGCCCCTTCAAGGAAGGCGTGTTCTTCTGCGGTTAAAGCATGGATAAGCTGCGGGAATTCAGAGGTTCCTTTCATCTGTTGTTCGATACCGGTTTTGTCATGGAGGTGACGCAAGTACCTCAACAATTTTTCCTCGTGGTTTCCTAAAATCAATGTAACTGAGCAAATTTGAGGCAATTGAGCGCATTTTTTCACCACTCCATCCGAATCGGGGCCACGATCAATCAAGTCTCCAATCAAAAATAGGTGATCCGTAGATTGAAGCTTGATTAAAGTCAATAGTTCCTCAAATTCTTCCAAACACCCATGTATGTCCCCTATAATTATTTTTCTTGCCATTGATTATTAATTGGCTATTGCTGATAGGCGTTCTTGTCCTTTTAGTTGTTTTTGGAGCAGGTAGAAGTAAGACGCGTAAGGAAGTACCCCAATTGTAATACCGATGAAACCATCAAAGAGTATTCTGAATAGATAGCCTAAGCTCCCCACTTAACTTGAAACTCGAGCTCATGGGAGCCTTCGCTTCGCTCATGTTCAATAGAAAAGGTTGCACCGTCAGGAACATAAATAGCCTCGCCTGCAACTGAAATTCTAAAATTCTCATTTTTTTCGATGCAATCGGCTAGTCTTCTTAGTTTACTTACAAACTCTTCTTTTGTGTAGGTTTTTTCGACGTCTCTTTCTTCCATGGTATAAATTTTTACTAATATACAAGAAATGACATATTCTATGTATTTTTATTCATTCAATTTAAGTAACAGGTATTATGGCTAGATTTTCACATTTGAATGATGTTTTCATCGTAAAGGAGACCGATGAAAAAGGAACGTTTACCTTGGCAGAAGCAAAAGCCTTGTGTACAACATTGAAAGAAGGGTGGAGGGTTCCCACCTTGAGCGAGCTTGAAACTGTATATAATGAATGTATGGATCAGGGTATTCAAAAATTGACAGGAGACTTGAAATTCAAAACGGAAAATTACCTAACCGATACCGTGGATGAATTTGATGGGTGGCCACTTTCCTTTGATTTCAACGATGGTATCTCTTACTTGTCCTCGGAAAAATCCAAGCATTTATTGAGATTGGTTAGAAACGAAACAGAACCGATTCAGGAAGTAAATCACCAAGATTTTATCAATAATACTATTTTGGTCCTTCAGAAATATGTGCCCAACCTGAACGAGGTGAAATTTAATCAATTCATGAATTCTTGTCTGTTTGGAGATCCCGAATTGGACGACAGTTTTGGTGAACAAGAGCCAGTGAAATTGAATAACATTCGTTATGTTACCCTCGAGGATGATAATATGTGCTCGTTTCCGGAAGATTTTTACCTAGCTCATTTTCATGAAGACAACGATACGGTTATGATTTGGGAAGATGATTATTATGCAGCCGGTTACAATCAAGACGAATTAGATGACGAGGAGGAGGGATTGAGGGATGGATTTATTGGTTTTATAGACTTAATTGAGAAAAAATACCTGCGAATTAATGGATACGGTATGGTGATTGAATACGGCACAGAAAATCCCGAGGTGCCGTATCCGGATTGGAATTCTTGGTGCTAGGGATATTGTTTAGTTTGACATTTCTAACGATAACATACGAAAGCCCCACTGCAATCTTATTTTACCGACTAGAGAAGGAAGTAGTTATTTAGGATTGGGTTGGTTATTTCGACATTACCAGAGAAATATCGTTTGATTTCATTCAAACAATTTCCTTGTTTATCAATTCTAAAAAGGGTACAAATGCTCCTTTTAGCAGCTGTTTGCACCAACAACCCCGAAGTACTGAAGTCAAGGAAATAGCTGTATCGTTCCTCCTCGTATATTCCCTCAAAATTAATTCTCTTGCCAGAGGTATATAAAAAATTAAGTTCATTCTCGGTCACATCATGCACTTGCACATGATCAGTTAGATAACTTGCTATGAGCATATCGTATTTTTCCTCCAAAGGAATTAAATATTGGGTTTTCAGTTCTACTTCTTCAGAATCCAGCGTAATGCCCTTCATGATTTTATCATTAATCAAATCGAAGGTATTATGCACCGCATTCAATGTGATTTTAATTGCAGCTTCTTGCCCCGAAGCGATCAATTCGCCTTTTATATTTTTAAGGTGAATTTTATTGATGGATTGTAAATAGATCAAAGCCTTCCGTAGTATTTCATTCATACCTTCCTTGTCAAACTCTTCGTAATGCTTTATGGCATGGCTTAATTTGCCGTGGGTTTGTCCCTCCAACTGGTAATTTTCAAATTCGTTAAAAACAACAAATTGTTTGTTACCCGGTTGATCATCATCGGGACTGGTGAGGAAAGGGTTGGTGGAATCGGTAAACTGTTTCATGAATTTCAACTGATTAATTTGGCAATTGATTTTTAATGTCAATAGCCCACTGGAGGTTGAGGGTACGGATGTAGTGGTCGAGTTTTTCTTTTGGGAGGTTGAAAAAAAATAGTTGGTTCGTGAAATATAGAATTAAAAAATGTTTGATATTTTGAATACTTTGTTTTGGTTGTTTCAAAATATAAGTTAATGTTTTCAAATTGATTTTTGTAACATCGGCAGAATCAAGAATAGTACTCTTTAATTTTTCTTTTAATATTTTTCTATCGATTGATTCTATCTTTACTAATGCATCGAATAGCCCATATTTTCTATCCATAATACCAGTAATGGTATTAATTTCATTTTGAATATGTCTCGACTGTGGTTCAATTAACTCAAGAATTTCCATAGCTTCGTTAAAAAAACTATGTTCAAGTAATTCAATTGAAATTGAAATAAAAGTTCTGTCTCTCCATATATCAACGTCTAAATTATTAGCCATTTTAATTGCATCCGATATTTTTTTCTGCTTGGCTAACTCAATTGATAAATAAAAAAAGTCATAACTACAGGCGGTTCTTTCAGCCTCAATCATTAATCTGCTGCTCTCTATATAATTACCCTTTTTATATTGAGCAGTCGATAATGACGCCAAGACCCAAGATTTATTTTTTTTATTTTCAAAGTGATTTAGATTTCCGATTATTTTTTCAATTAACACACTGAAAAACTCATATTTATTTCTCTTATCTATTAAATCAAAAAGTTTCAAAAAGGTATTAATATAGTTTTGTGTATCAGTAATTTTGTCTATTTGAGATAAAACATAATCTATATTATCATTCTCTATTTCTTGATAACAGAGTTTTTCAACAAGCTTATTGTCAATTATCTTTCTTATCTTTTCCTTTGAGTTATATCCATCATATTCTTCAAATTCTATACCCAAAGCATCATCAAATAAATTTTGATCAATCATCTTCAAAGCAATAGGATATTTCATACTACCACCTCTTCGATTAATACCCAATTTACAGAGGTTACTTTTTATTTTTTCCAAAACTCTGGGCTTTTTCGAAATACTTCGAAGTTTCACAAGCATTCTCGTTTGAGAATCAAGTTTTTTTATATTCTTAATCAGAATTTCGATAGAATCAAGTTTTTGATTTTTTTTAAAATAATTATTTACAATTTGCTCTAAAATTATTGAATACTCTACCTCATAATTTTTATTTTCAAAGCAAAAAAATCGTAGAATGTAGTTCATATCCTTGAGGGAATGATTTAATCCAAGATTTAAAAGAATTTCAGAGTTGAGTATTATGGCATTTTCAAAATCTCCCAATAAAAAATATGACTCTGACAGTATTTTCAAAATAGGCGAAATGTCTAATTTGTACGTTGTGCTATTGTAAATTGATTTTATTTCATCAAGATAGATATTTGCTCTATTAAAATCATTGATTTCCAGATATTTATTAATCAATCCCTTACAAATCATTGCCTTATAGATGTGTGAGTCAATTCGTCTAATTTGCTCAGATGCTTTTTCAATTAAATTACACTTGATTAAAGCACTTGCATATTCATAATATACATCATAAGAAATTGGTAGTTGATTTTCTAAACTTAATAGTTCATAAACGTGTTTTGGATATTGCATTGCCCTTAGAACGTCGACGTATGCCCATATTTTTTCATCGGGTTTCATTTGAGCAACTATGCTTTTTGCCTTTTCAAATTGATTTTGTCTGATTAATTCAACTATTAATTCTCGCAGTTCAATGGCATTTGCAGTCTTTAATGATTCGTTTATCAATTCATTTAATAAAGCGGTTGATTTCTCATTTTTTTTAAAATCAAACCAAGCTTTTGTAATATCCAAAATTAATTTAAACTTCTCTTTAGATGAACTGGTATATTTTACAAAAACTAATTTTTCGGCTTCATCAATTAACAATAATGCTTTGGTTTGATTTCCACGTTTATTCAATTCATATGCAATAAAAATAAATGCATCAAATCTTGTTGGAATTTCATTAATTCTATAAGCGCATTTGATTGTTTCTTCAATTAAAGATGAAGTTTCTTTTATTAATCTTTGATTGGACATTTCCGACGAAATAGCACATAATGCCTTAATTTTAGATAGATTATTTTCCATTTTTAAAGCAATCCCAGTTGCTTCTTTGTTAATCAATCTCGAATCATTGAATTTACCATTTTCATGAATAATTCTTGATACATCCAAAATGGAATGAATTTTAACTGAGATATCACTTATACTATTTGCGCATTCCAATAATAATCTTTGAATAGTGTTTGCGAAATGTAACTTATCTTGATACAACATTTTAGCATAAATCATCATTAAAGAATCACACTTACTTTGGGGAGAACTCAAAATAGAAGCACATTCCATTAACACTTCAAATTCTTGGTCATTAAAAAAATCCTTTTCTTGTATCCATGTATATTCCCAATCTTTGTTTCTGCCAATAATCTTCATATATCCCAATCCCATTACCGACCACCTAAATGCAAGTTGAAGTATAATAAAACTGGGAAAAAAATTATTCCAATTGAAGGGATTGGGAATCTGCTCATCAAAATGCGTCAAGATCTTCTCAATACTATTCTTTGCATGATCTCTATCTTTTGAATCTAACAAAGTCAACTCCATCAAACAGAGCATATACAAGGTAAACTTTCGCTGCACACCTTCTTTATCTTCTCCACCAAACTTCTCAATTCGCTCAAGTGCTGTTTCAATATCCCCATCAGCAACCAATTGCACAATACGAGGTGCATCGTTTTGTTCTTGATGGTATAAATCCACTTTGTTCAAGGCACATTCAATTACCTCATCGTCCTCATTGAACTTAGAAGCCCAACTCATCATTTGGTTGAGCATGTGTTTGCTCCACTCAAATCCCTTGCTAGCTTTTACCTGTCGTTCCCAAAACCGTTGGTCGTAAGCATATTTTTTTAGTGCAGCGGCTTGATCTTTATTCAGACATTCCTTTTCGCCCTGCATGGCACTTATGAAGAAATGAGTTGAGATAAACTCAAGTGCATAACTTTCTTTTTCTGGAATATATTTTTTTTCTGAAATTGTTTCTAATGCCGTTTCACAAAGCGAAATTAATTTGTTATTGAATTGAGTTATATCTTGTTGTGAAGCTTTTTGCAACACATACAACCTAAAACGCTCGTGATACAAACGGTATTTCCCGCTACCGGCGGAACTGAAACGTTTGCTGTGCAACTGAATGAGGTTATTTACACGCAGTAGGCGTTTTTCTTCTTTCGAAGTGTTCTCATCAGACTCATTATGCCACTCAGTACCCAAAATTTCAGCAGCAAAATCGGCGGATATTTCTTTTTGGGCTATGGCGAATACTAAGAAAAAATGAAGTGTTTCCTTGCGTTCCTTCCATTTCATCGTTGGAGGAAATAATTCCTGATCATACAAACCAACCAAACCATCTGGC
>Ga0164292_10000839_pt1 | contig 24479 bp, 28 predicted proteins | sample GEODES117metaG_FD_111486 | JGI IMG/M metagenome (GOLD analysis project Ga0164292, IMG submission 111486) | Eutrophic lake water microbial communities from Lake Mendota, Wisconsin, USA - GEODES117 metaG | ecosystem: Environmental > Aquatic > Freshwater > Lake | place: USA: Lake Mendota...
GCATCAAAATCCAAGTGATACTTAACAGATAAAAAGTGAAGAAAGGCAATAAACTTTTCCATGGATTTAGAATAATCCCATTGTCTCAAGAATTCTTGAAACATAAAAAGGTCTTTTCTCTTCAAAATCTTCTCGGGAGACAAGAAAGAAACACAAACAAACTTTTGCCCTGCAATTGGCTTATCTTCATCTAACAAATCAATATATTTAGGATTAGGCTTTCCATTAACTTCTTTTCTCTCAAAGGCCGACATTTTATAATATTAATTGGTATTTCTTTTAAGTTTTTTTATTTACAGATATTATAATATGCTTAATTTTGAGTTGGGTGAATTTTTGAAGAGAGTGGTTAAATATTTAATTGAAGGTTTTATGGTTGCTCTTGCTTGTTATGCCATCCCCAAGCGTTCTATGGATATGGAAGATATTCTCTTTATTGCTTTAACTGCTGCGATGACCTTTAGTATTCTTGATGTGTTTATCCCAAGTATGGGTGTTAATGCCCGAAGTGGAGCTGGTCTTGGTATTGGATTGAACTTGGTTGGTTTCCCTGGAGGTTTTTAAGAATCTGGTATAATTTTTTGTAAAAACCACCAAATAATATATTAAAAAGTCTTTAAGTTATTTTGTATGATAAATAAACAAAGACATTAACGATGCCTAGTACGATTTTTTCCATACGCGGTCCTACTAACACGCCTTGTTGATTGCTTTCTTTTGTTTTGACGCATTCCTGGAGTAAAGAGGGTCCAAGGCTGAGCTGGCCTATCCCATAAGTATGGCTCCAAGTTTTTCCACTGCCTGTGTCTATCACAAAACTCTTTAGCATAGAAAGGAATATTACACGAAGAACCAAACTTCATTATAATTCCCATTTTTTTTATTGTGTTGGCATCTGCAACAAAACCATCCACTGCTCCATGGGGAGAATATGGTTTAGGGCGAGAAGGGTCACTCATATATTCACGTCCATCTAATTCATAATGGGAACACACACATCTTGAACAAGGGTTTTCTCTCTGTAAATAAACATCATAATGATCTCCAATAATTCTTTTAGCAATTTCAATATTAATTTTACCTTTGTATTGTTCCACTAAATCTGGAAGACGAACTTGTCTTGCTCCTTGATGTCTACGAATATCTTGATATCCAGTGTTAGAACATTCTAGGTTTCTAATAGTTGGAGAGAATGGGAAGTTGGCACCATAGAAATATCCATTCTTTGTTGTTTGAACATCCCAGTAATTTAATCCAAGTTCAAACCGCATAATTTCATTTGTTCGCGTGTCACCAAATAACCAAGCATTCGCATAGTCTCCAGAGTTGTTTTTCAAAAGTATTTTAACATAATCCTCCATGGTATCTCCATACTGCATAGCTTGACGAATTCTACATCCAATGGTATCCTTCTTTTCATATACACTAAAACCTCCAATAGTAGTTTCTGTTCCAATAATTCCAGTGTCTGTTACAAATACATCAGTTCCACTCCAAATAGAACAAGCTCTTGTTTGCATTAACATGCGATGTCCCTTATCTGGCTTAACATCTAATATAACCCTATAAAACTGTCCATCCAAGAAATCTGTAAAACTATTATGGGCAACTACAATCTTACCATCAGTCGTGTAGTCCCCATTAGCGATAAATGCACTACACCTATCTGGAGAGCCTCCTTCCTTAGATGCAGAGGACCCAACAGCTTCTGTATTGTATTTTGGATACCAGCAATTAATTAGTGTAATAGAATCATTCATAGCCATAATTTCATCCACTGTAGTTTCTACACCAGCTGCAATACAACCTTCAGCCATTCCTTCCATTTCTTCAAAAAATTCTGGAAAGTTCTTTTTAATACTGTCTTTAAATTCTCGTTTTTCAATATCAATGAAGTAATCCCAGGTGCGTCCAGTTGTTTCTAGAATATAAAAGTTCATAGTTTCTTGAAGCTTTTTGAAATCATTTGCGCAAAAGAAACCTTGAGAGAATCCTCTTTCTTTCGGAGAACCCCAAACAGAAACATAATTCCATCCATTTATTTCATAACAATATCCATGTTGTCTCGCTCGGTCCATATGTAATATATATATATTTTATGTGTCTTATGAAATTTACAATACACTTTCAAATAAAAAATTATTCTTAAAGAACAAATTTTTATTTATACAAAATAGAGTTTTTTTATTATTTTAAGCACGGGCAATCGCCGACAATACAACCAAAAACACAATAATGAAAGGAACAAGAACCAAGAACCAAGAAATTCCAGAGTATCCATCCTTGCAGATCAAGTTAAGAATCCAAGTCCAGAAGAGGATATAGATAAGCTTGATGGTGAAAAGGAAGAGAAGGTTGGGAACGTGCATTCTCATTCCAGCAAGTTGGAGAGTATTCATATTGCTTGTCATGTTCTGGAAAGCGACAATGATTAATCCAATGATGGAAATGTAAAAGTACAAGAGAGCAGGAGTGCACAAATCTTTCAATTTACGAGGAAACATATATTATTAAATTAGAAAAAAATAATAAAGATAATCCCATATATAAACGCCCTCATTTAATAAAAGGGATAAGGACTGGATACACTGGAAACAGGGACCGCATTAGATATTGCGTTTAATGTGTTTGCGTTATATACAGCTCCTTGAAGTAAGTTTGTAATTCCAAACGAACCAATACCTCCCTTTTGTGGAATAGGAGGATTAGTAGTAGAAATTGGATATTGTAGTGTATTGGTATTAATTGGATAATAGTAGTAAGGAGGATTAGCTTGGATGTTACCACCTCTTTGAATATATTTGAGATTTCTACGAGACAACCTTCTTGTATGTCTGCGGTTTCTTCTACCTTTGTGACGTCTGTTTTGAGTTTTTCTACGACCGGCCATTATATAATATCCCTACATATTTGTTTATGGAACAGTGAAAAAAAAGTTGGATTTATATACAACATTTATAACATAACACCTAAACACTATTATCTTAATTTATAGCTCCACAATAGTCATTATCTGATTTCTACAACACAATTTGCGAATTCTAAACATATCCATCACTTCCTTTTCTGGTGTAACTAAATCCATATTATCACTGGTCAAGTAGATAATTTTGTCTGTATCCATATTGCGTGATCCTTTTCTAATACGAACCTCTTCCAAATATGAACGATACAGGTCAGCAAGAACTTTTCCACAACCAAAACATTTAACTGGAACAATCATTTCTTTATATAGTTTTATAACAAATTATTTATATTGTTTAAAATCAATTTTTATAAATAGAGCTATAATTCAATTTATGTAGATATAGCAACTGTAATTGTTTTATGAATTGGAAGGGATGATGGAATAGAAGCTGGTGTAGTTGATGTCTTAGTGTACTTTGACATAATGGAAGCTGGAATAAGAGTTGCTTGGTGTGCTTCCAAGAGTTTAAAACATTTATTAATGGTGACTTCACTCATTTCACTTACACGATTAATCTCTCGTTTACTAATATTTAATCCACATATGTGGGATACAAAGTATATAATTCCGGCACAAATAGCATTTGGAGTATTAGCAGGCATCAAATTCTGTTTCTCTACAATCTTGGAAATAAACATACATAGTTTTGTGAGTTCTTGATTAATATTGAGCTTGGAACAATATCTTTCCACAAAATCAATAGAATTAGTTCTACACCAATTTGTTCTCTCGCTTTCATCCAACTCAAATTCAATATTATTAATGATTGACATGGCACTTTTACACCCACGAGTAACACTTGTCAAATCTAAATGAAACATGCTGGCTATCTCATTAGTATCTCTTGGAAATCCATGCTTCTTACAACTGAGGTAGATAGAGGCGGCCAATACTCCGTCGCGATTGTTCCCTCTAAATGACATATTGGATTCTGAAATCTTTTTGTGGTATTGCATGGCAGTATCAATAATAATCTGTGGAATATTAGCATTCTTTGCCATAGTTGTGATAGTCTGGAAATCATCATACTGAGATTTTTCCTTATAAGGCATAGACTGCCATTCAGTATATCTCTTAATTTTTCGCATATCATATGAACAAGAACCATAGTTCATTACCTTACACCCAAATGAAGATTCCTGTAATAATGGATTAATTGGCATTCCACAACGAGTGGGGTCGGATGAATGAGAATCTTCTGCTCCATAAAATCTCCATTCAGCGGAATGGTCTAAAATATTTTTGTAAGTTATACCACAGGTTGAACCAGTACATATTAAGAAACCTTCTTCTGAGAATTCTAAAGGTGATTCACATATATCACATGCCTCTCTATTAAAACTTTTACTATAGATACATTCCAATGGAGGATCTGTTTTTTCCTTGATCTCTTTATTGAATTGTGTCCATAGTTCACTTTTTACAGATTTTGAAATATGGATTTTCTTTGTTTTCATTTTTAACACAATAGAAAATGTTTGTTTAATTCAATTTTATTTTATCCATATTCTTCATATGGGAAATAGTCAATCAAATTTATTGGAGAGATTAGATGATATCGCAAGTGAGTATATTCTCCAAGCCGATTTCAATACTCTTAAAAAATTACAAGACAAAGACTATTGCGAAAAAGTAACCATTGTTACTAAAGACATTTTATTAAAGCAATTTAGCCATATGGATATTGAATATTTGGCAACTAGGGCTGATAAAGGATGGAGTGTAACTAATATGCTTACAAAAACACAACAAGAAACTGGAGAGAATGGTGAGAAAGTTGTTAAATACCCTTCTAAAACAAATATCGGGTATGTAACAAATATTAATAATCCAGATAAACCGGCTATGTGCTTATCTGTTTCCAAGTTTTATGTTAAAATTGGTCACATATTTTCAGCTATAGTGGGGGCTATTCAACCACAATATAAAACACCTTCTGGAGAACAATATTCTATACTCACTCCTAAAGACAAGTTTGCCTCTTTTTCAATAGAACCTGTATTTGAATTAACACAAAATGGGTTTTGTTTCAAGAGAATTCAAAGTCTTCAATTTGGTAGACAAGACAATATTAATCGTATGAATCCACAATTCTGTAATATAAATAAAGGGGCTTCCACTGCAAATGATTTAGCTGGAGTTCCAGAATTGGAAATGCTTTATATGGATGACTCTGATGAGCAGGGTAATCCTATCATGTCTGATAAGAACCAGAGAAAGTATAGAAAAGATTTGACTACATTTTATAAAAGATTTACTGGAGAGAAAGACATTCCAGATAATGTAACCAAGTTTAGTGATATACAATTGACACAGTATGATGGTTCCAATCATTGTATGGATAGTGAATACACAAAGCCGGTAGACCCTCTGGAAGAAAGAAACGAGAGAGAAAATATATTGTATGTAGACTACGCACTAAATCTGAATGAAATGATAAAGGTTACTGGAGATTTACAAAAAAGACTTGTAAATGTGTTAAATAAGATATTTACATACGCAAAGGATAATGGAGAAAATGAAAAGAAGATTACCATAGTTCCAAATCTCACTGTTTATAAATTAGATAATCTTATTGTAGAAACCCGAAACACTTTATTGGAACTCTATATTCGTTGTGAAGAATACTTTGAGAATGGTGTAAATATTTACAAGGCAATTGTGAATGACCGTTTATTGGACACTAATATAGAAAATATACAAGACCAAGCTACTTCTGCTACCATGGAATATCCAGAAGAAGAAGAAGAACCTTCTGCTCCAATTATGCCGGTTCCAATTCCTTTAATGGAACCCCCAATGAATTCTGTGGAGGAACCCCAAGAAGAACCTTATGAAGGAGAAGAAGCAGAACCTGATGTTAATCAAGGTGAAGAATATAGTACACCACCTCCACTGGAAGAAGAATACCCTGAATCTGAACTAAGCGAATACCCACTGGAAAAACAACAACCAATAGAGGATACCTGGAAAACTTCAGACATGATTTCACAAAAAACTCCACAACGTCCTGATTTAGTTACTCCTATTTATTTTAAGTCGCCAACTCCAGAATTATCTCCTATGGCAACACCTATGGCACCGCCTCCTGAATTACCACCAATGGAATCACAGATGGAACCCCCTGAATTATCACCTATGGCAACACCTATGGCACCCCCTGAATTACCACCAATGGAATCACAGATGGCATCACCTGAGTTATCGCCAATGGAATCACAGAATATTAATATTGATAATGATTTGGAAGAAATTGGTAAAGAAGAAAACAATATCTATGCCCCAACTTATGAAGAAATAGTAACACCAATAGTAAAAACTCCTCAAAATATTACACCAACATATTCTGGAGAGAACTATGTCCAAAGAACTACACCATTTACAAGAAACTACCCAAGTACTGCAAAGCCTCCTGTTCCGGGGTTAAATATATAAAGCCAAAAAGGACTTAAAGACGCCCACTAAGAGCATCAATTGTATTTAAAATAGTCTGTTCTTGAGCTGATATTTTTTGGAAGAATAAGTAATCTCCAGTCAATGGAAACTGAAAATACTTGTTATGAGTTGTTTTACAGATAATAAATATGCCATTAATGTCTATTTTTGTGTCACAAAATACAGCACCTTTATTTAAATGAAAGTTTTCGTCATCATTGTCAAAGAATTCATTTTCGTTTTCATCTTCTCCAATATACACCCACCGAATATAAGCACCTTGGCGGAAGTTGTTCATGTCTTCCACATATCTATATGTTTTAAGTTTATCTAACAGTTCTTTCATCTTTTCTGGAGATAGGTCAAACTGAGAGAGAACCTTCTTTTTTGTTGCGCGAATACTCGCATTTGTTTCATCATAAATAGAAACATTATTTTCATTATCCATTGCTTTTTTTAAAAATTCTAATTCCATTTGTCGTGTATATTAACAGAGAGAAATCTATTTAATATACGCTTAATTTTGTGTTATTCTATTATTATTTTTAATATTTACCATGAAGAACCAAAGGAACCTCCCAAAAGACTATTGGCTGCCATGGGCTCACCCATTCCAAGACCTCCACCAATATCAGAATGTGAGGGCATTTGCATAAAGCTGTTTTCTAAAGATTGACTAATGGCATTTGGAATACTATCAATTCTTGTGGTTCCTTGTGCTGGTTGTTGAACTGGTAGAGACATCATTTGAACATCTGGAGCATATTTTGTTCCAGATTGAGGATTTACTAAATAAGAGTTCCCACCATTATTGTTGGCTCCATTTGTCTTTTTCTTTTTATTTCCATTATCACTCTTTCCAAAAAAATCCATAAATCTATCAGATAAAATAGCCACTTTCTCTCCAAGTTTAGATTGGATACTTAGAAGAACAAGAAGAGGACCTAAGCAAAAGAACAATACACTATGATAAGGATAATCAACTCCACTATATGTCTTAAAGTAAGTACAAAATCGGTCAATCAATATAAGACCTAACAATATCAATACAATCTGTGCTATAACTTCTGCAACAATTTCTACACTTCCTTTTTCATCAGTTGCTTCTGGAATAAAATGTTTAATGGCTTTGTTTAATAATATCAATGGAATAAGGGAAATGAGAGAATATTGTAACACATTAAGGATATCTGCCTTCTTGTCTCCTTCAAAATCAAATAAGTGGGTGAATAAGGATTCACTCTTCTTTGATTCATGGTCCTCCGAATCATATATTTTACCGAATTTCATATTATAAAAATAACAAAGATATTATTATTTGTGGGATATGCCACTTCTATTCATTCATTTGTATTTTTCGTTTAATTTTAGCAATAAAAACAACAAGTTCTATTAAATGAGCAACCGTTCTCTAGCCGCCGCAAGAAATAGAAGAGCCCAGCAAGAAATTGTAAGTGATCCTTCATTTAAAGGCAAGTCACAATTTCAACAACCTCCCAAAAATTATCCTCCATCTAAATTACAAACCCCTGGAATATCATCTCAAGGACCTCCTGGTCCACCTTCACAATCTAAATCACAGACCAATACATCTAAACTAAGTATCTCTGACGTAATTGGACTTGTTACCATCCGGTTATCTAAACTAGAAGCTTACATGTTAAAAGAACAAAATGAACATAGTTCTAAAACATCTTCAGGAAATGCTGATACTGATACCATTGTTCGTAATCTTGTAAATCGGGTTGGTGATATTGAGAAGTCACATAGTGGAATAAAGAAGACTATAGAAGATGCCACTACTTCTATAGAAGAAACTAACAAGATAGTAGATGAGTTAGTGGAACAAAGTGCCACATTATCCAGTGTGGAAGTACAAGCTCCCATTGATCCATCTATTTATGAAAAGATTGAGAACAATACGAGAGAAATTGCAGAGTTGAAACAATTAATTATGAAGCTTCAGACGATGTTTATTGAAACTCGGTTGTCATCTCTTTCCAGCTATCCTTCGGTGACTCCTACTCCTTTTCCCAGTGTTATCCCATCTAATCCTTCATCATCTACTTTATCCATTGAAGAAATCCCAGTGCTTGATGGAGTAGCCTATACCAATATATAATATCAAAGGACTTAAAGACCTACCGCCAACCAGAATTATAAGTATTTAAAGAATGTCAACCACACCTGGAAATTATAATATGGAAATGATTGTAGCAGTAGCTAAAAATAGAATTATTGGGAATACTCTTACCAATACTATGCTCTGGAATATTCCAGAAGACCTCAATATGTTTAGTAAATTAACACGAGACCATGTGGTAGTTATGGGAAGAAACACTTTTCAAAGCTTACCTAATGGAAAACTAAAGAGGAGAATAAACGTTGTCTTATCTAATACTCTTTCTAAATCTCAAGAGGAAGAAGATGATTTGTTTTTTGTAAATGAACAACAACTGTGGAATGTTCTCTCAAACATTACTTCTGGAAATTCAAAAAAGATATTTGTAATTGGTGGAGAATCTATATACAGATTATTATATTCATGGTGTACTAAGGTCCATTACACATTAGTTGATTTAGAACCAACTGGAAATGTGTTGTTTCCATTTTTGAGAGAAACACTTCAAGAAGATTTTACAGAAATAGAAACTGGAGAATGGAATTACTCACAGACCTCTGGTATACCATTCCGATATATTTCGTATAGCAATCGTAAATATAATATTTAGAAAGTTATATATAATATGACCACTTCCACAACAATTACAGAACAACTTGGAAATTCCATATTAATTAATTCAGATAGAGCTCTCTCTATAGACTTGTGTGCTATTCCTCCTATTAAAACAAATGAAGACACACAATATTGTATTCAATATGTTCTATTTCAAATTCAACAATTGCTCATTGAAAAAGAAAAGATTGATATCAGCTTGTATATTACAAATGACATAAAGATGGAGATGTTTAAAACCATCAAACTCTTTTTTGGGCTCTTTAAAAAGGAACTTCCAAATAAACTCAATAAATGTAGTATTTATACTAAAGCAAAATATAAGGGATTAGCTGTAATGTTATTGACTTTTGCAGATAGAGAGACAAAGGAGAGAATGGAAATTCTCAATCTATAATACACCCCGCGTGTTAAATAGTGTAAAATAATTTATACATTTTTTATAAATCATGTTTGAATTATTTGTAGTTATATTAGTCTTTTGTATCATACTTTTTCTCTACATTCATATTTATGATAATTATAATACAAGTAATGACTTGGAAGTATATGAACTGGAAAGAGTGTCCAAAGAGAAACTTGAAGAGGTGTGTAATTTAAAGCAGCCTTTTATTTTTAACTACGACGAGGCCATAGTACAAAACACTGATTTATATCGTCTAGATGATCACTACCAAACATTTGACTTGAATATTCGCAAAAATGAAACTGAAGATGAACCAGCTACACCTGAAGATACTGACGATGATGTGGTTCCATTGCCGGTAGAAGAAGCTTTAGCATTATTTAAAAGAGATACTACACAATCGTATTTTACAGAATTTAATCAAGACTTTTTAATTGAAAGTGGTATTGTAAAACATATTAAATATAATGATGGATATTTAAGGCCACCTTTAGTTAGTAATTGTATATACGATGTCTTAAGTGGTTCTTCCAATTCTCACACACCTTTAAGGTATGATATTAACTACCGCAATTATTACTTGTCTACACATGGAAAAGTAGAAGTCATTCTTATTCCACCAAAGTATTCAAAATATTTGTATCCACAATATGACTATGAATTGTTTGAATTCAAAAGCCCAATTAATGTGTGGAATGTACAACCTAGATATCGTGCTGATTATAACAAAACAAAACACATACAAGTTTCTTTATACCCTGGAAAAGTACTTTATATTCCACCCAGTTGGTGGTATTCCATAAAGTTCTATAAAAAAGCTTCTATTACTACTATGAAGTACCGTACTATTATGAATAATGTATCAATATCACCTCAGTTATTTATGCACTTTTTACAATTGTATAATGTAAAGAGAAATACAATTGAAAATATTAAAACCGGAAAATCTTCGGTTGAAAAAAAGAAGGATTCAAGTAAATCAATTACACCAGTTATAAAAAAAGAATTAAATATCATCTAATTTCATTTCTGTATTATTATATGATTCGTTATAATCAATAGATGAAAAATATGGAGATACATTTCTCTTTAACCTTTCCAGTTCAAAGGTCATATTTGATATCTCCCTTAGTAATTTGTAATGAATTGTTTGGGTCATACTCTTCATGCTTTTGACTTCTTTCTTTAGTTTACGATGAGACGCTTCTAATTTTTTACAATACAAAAATAGGTCATCCATTATATTTATAGTATCTAACTCACTTATGTCATCATCATCCTCATCTTCACCATCTAAGCAATACATATCTTTATCTAAATTGGGGGTTGTTTCTTTTTGATTAGAATTTTGATTAGAATACATAGGTCCACGATTAAGCTTTAATGGTTCACTATTCTCAATTACTTCATTTTCAATATACGGTGGAAGGGTCCATTCATTTTTGCTTAGTTCTTTTAGCTCATTATTTCTAGATACTACTTTGTTTAACACATTAGACCAATTGTTAAATTCTTCTGAGGATTTACTGTAATAAGTTGGTCTATGATTTTTTAACATGGGATATGGTGGTCTATCTATAAAATCTTCTCCAGTATGTAGTTCATCTAATTCATCTAATTCATCATAATCATCATACCCGTGTTGTTCATCATCATAATCACCATATTCATCACAATCCATTGGAAATCTACCATTTAACATATCTTCATATGTAACCATCTTCTCTGGATCAATATAAAAAGGATCTTTTTCTTTATCAATCACTTCTTTATTTGACATTTATAAACATATGAATTAATATTTATTTATATGGTATACGCAATAAATAAATAGTAAGTAAATAATTACATGGTAACCAATTGGTTTTGTAAATAACATAAGAAATGTTCTATGTGATAAATATTATGATGATTGTTATTATAACGATGTAAAAATCTAATAAGATGTACCAATACATTTGAAATAAACTCTCTAGAAAATTGTCTGTTATCAATAAAATAATAGAGAATATACCACATACTACTATAGACATCTATGTTATAAACCAATAGTGTGTAAAGTTTTGTTCTGAATGTAAAATAATCAAAATTGGGAATATCCTCCATATACCTAATAATTTGATTACATATTGGAATGTATGTAGGATTTAAATACTGGCTTTTCATATTAACAATATTAGTGGTTGCTGGTATGGTTATTGTGGTAGATGATGAATTACTAATATCAAATACTCTAGTATAATTCTCTCTAGATAGTCTAGGAACACATACCATCTGGCAACTCTGAATAATATGATCTGGTATAAAGCTCACATTTTCAGTCATAATAACAAATGTAATGTTTGGATGATGCATGTAATTATAAAAATTATCCAAGATATCGTTATTAATTTCGTGGAAATATTTACATAGAATTATTCCAGGTTTGCCTTTATTGGTAATGATGTCCACTAATTGTTGATATATTTCGTGCCATAATATTTTAGAATTATATGATAACACCGACATATCTATTTCATAATGTACATCACTTATTTGAAACTGATACGGTTTACTATCAAATACTAATGAAAATTTCCTACAGTATTTAAGATTAGTTTCACTGTATTTTTGTATATATTTGAGTATCAACGAATACTTTCCTGTTCCTGGAGGTCCATAGAATATAGTATTTTTTAATTCCAGTTGGTCTATATGTTGTATTAGTTCCGGGTCGTGTAAATCAGACAATTGATTTTGTGATTTTAAATATTCATCAAAATTTCCCATTTTTGCTTATTAATTGTATTCAAAAAGGATACGATTAATATATTTTATATTTATATTTTTTATGTTGACAAATAAATATGGAATTACACCATATATATAGAGATTTTAATTTTATGATACCACTTAGTATATGTTTAATTTTTAAAGATAATAAATAAATAAAATATAATCAAATAATTAATGAACCTTGTAATAAAAACAGAAAAATTCAATATTGATAATGTGATGTTATATAAGACTTCAAAATATAAAACCAGATTAGGTTACAAAGAAAATAAACTTTTAATGAATGGGTTGTGCCTTCACGTGAATATCCATGATATATGTTTTATAAATTTAAACAACAACTACAAGTGTACATTTGCGTATCAACGAAATAAGTATGCCATATTTCAACTTATTCAGTTGGAAAAAGACCTTCTAGAAAAATACAAACCAATTTTAAATAAGGTTCCTAGTTATAACATTTGTAGAGAAGTAGCGGAATGCCCTGGAACTCTTTCTCTCTCAAAAACAAGAAAAGGACTATACAAAGGCATTGTTATTAAAATTATTGGTATATGGGAAACAGATAAAGAGTATGGTCTCATATATTACTTCTATCCCATACATAATGAAATTTAATAATAACTACCATATTTTAAAATAATAAATCACATAAAATTTGTTGAGATGTCTTTAAGTATTTAATTCCACAATATAATTAACCACCGGTGGTAGGAAAGCCATTTTCCACTAAATTAACAATACCCAATGAAATCGCAGAGGATGTCAATATCATAACAAGAGACATAAATGTTCTGATAGTTACCAAGGAATTCTCTCTACTAGCTGTTATAAAAATAATTATTGGAATTATTGTGAGAAAGGCATAGAGAGAAGTAAAGTAAACAGAATAGCTTATTTTCTTTATTGATATTCCAAAAATACCAACACCAAGTATGATAAGAGTCATACTAACACCGAACATTCCTACAACCAAATCCATGGGAATAGAAGAAATGAGACTAGAAGGTCTTGTAGAAGCCATCATATATCCAGCATACATACCAAACAAAATAGTCATGGCTCCTACAATAATACCCAATATCATTGTTGAGGATGGCGATATTTTTAAAATAGAAAATGCTAAAATAGTAGCAGAAAAACCAACCACACATATTCCACTAAAATAAAACAATCCCTTTTCCATCATATTAGAATTAACCGAAATTGATAATTTTCCTTGTGACATCTATATTATTCATTTGTAAATTAAATATGTACTTATAAAAATCATATTTAATTTGTTATTATTTTTGTTATAGAATAAGATAGAGAGAAAATACTTCTTAAATAGGACGATGAGTAGCTCTGTAACCATACTTTTGGGTTCTAATAGTATTATCAACTATACATCTAGGAGCTAATCCATTCACCCATTGGGTATTGTGCATTCTTAGTTTATTAATATTAGAAGTCAATACATAACCAGTTCGGGGAGACAATCCGGCCTTTTTAACACCACCACAGGTAGGTCTGTTAGTAATTGATGCGGCTCTTGCGGCCATTCCAGATCCACTATTGTAAACCATATTTATACTATACTAAAAGAAAAAAAGTTATAATAAAACCCATCCATTAAGCTCAATCATTTAAATATTTGGAAAAATAGAAACTATAAATAAAAATTAACGCAAACACATATTATAGAATAACCTATTCTGTATATAACCAATCAAATATATTGGAATATTAAAGAACAATACAAGTATAAGTCCATTATTACCTTTAGTTCCAGAAACCAATAGGAAAATAATATAGAATATTGTAATCAACGCAAACATGAATGAAAATATAGAAATATACATAAAAATATCACAGTACTTCTTATCTAAAGGTCCAACAAGATTCATTATATCATATGTTTGGAAAATATATTCTCTTAAAGATAATATAATATATACTGAAATAATATAAAGACCACTCAATACCCATAGATAAACAAATCACGAAATATGGAAGACTGTACACCACAAGATGAAACTACTATGATTTTCAACCCTTACAACCCTGTAAATGTTGAAATTACCGAAGCAGAGATTATGGAAATTCTAACCACCTATCAACTTCCACCTATTATTCATAATGTTTCCTTATACAAACGAGCATTCGTTCATAAATCATATCTCAAGAAACCTGAGGCAGAAAACATTAAAAACAATATTATCATCGCAGATAGGCCTGAAGGTTGTTTGTCACTTAAGACAAAATCCAATGAACGGCTAGAATATCTCGGGGATGGCGTTTTAGAACTTACAACAAAAATGATAACCTATAGAAGATTTCCTAAAGAGAATGAAGGATTTATGACAAACAAAAAAATAGCACTAGTTAAAAATGAAACTATTGGACGAATCGCAATTGAAATGAAACTAAACAAATGGTTATTGTTATCTAAACACGCGGAAGATAAAAATATTCGCACAAATGTATCTAAAATGGGATGCCTGTTTGAAGCATTTGTAGGGGCCATTTTCTTAGACATGGAAAAAGAAGAACCAGGAATGGGATTTAGAATGGCATCCAAATTTATTGAAAATGTATACGACAGACATATCAATTGGTCTTCTCTCATTATTAATGACGATAACTATAAAAATATTCTACAAGTACAAATACAAAAAGAATTCAAAGTTACACCATATTATCTGGAAATTGAACACTCATTTGAAACCGGATACAGAATGGGAGTGTACTTGTGTATTGGACATACACACATTGTTTCTGGTTCTGAAGTACACAAAAACGCACTAGATTGCTCTATCTTTTCTTGTGCTGATGATATTAGAGAATATTTAATTACACATAATAATCAACTACTGCTATTCTTAGGTGAAGGACAACACAAAATTAAAAAGAAAGCAGAACAAGAATCATGCTATAACGCATTAAATAATATGAATAGAATAAAAATATAACACTCTAATATATAATTATATTATGAATCGCATCAAAGAATTGTTAAAACAAAAACCGGAAAAAAAAGAAAGTCAACCAGTATATGTAGTTTTTAATGATGATGTTCAATTTGAAGATAAGACAAACGAAATATTGCCTTCCAGATTTAATGATAAGATAAAAGAACAATTACGCAAGAAACAAGCACTTTATTCAAAACCAAAGAGCAGAATACAACTCATAGATTCAGATGATGAAAAAGAAATTGAACAAAAAGAAAAAGAAAAGAAAGCAGAAGCTATTGTTTATGGAGAAAAAGAAAGAGAAGAAGAAACTGAAACCAGAGAATCTTCCAGAACTTCTAAACCTAGAAAATTTGGACCAAAGAAATTTACTTCTAGATCTACTAGTGGAATTAAAGAAGGAGCTGAAGAAGAAGAAGAAGAAGAAGAGTATAGAGAAGAAATAGAGAGAGTTGAAGGAGATGAAGGAAACGAAGAGATAGACTTTAACAATGTTAGCAAAATAGTAGAGTATATTCGTGAAGAAAGAGACACCAGAATACCAAGTGTGGAAAACGCATACTATCTAAATAATCGCAAGATATTTACAGCATTCGTTACAAGAATGTTTGGAAAGTATAGAGAAGAACTTGCTAGTATGACTAAACCTGCTAGTTGTGACACCGTTTCTTCAACTAAAAAGCTTTCTCTCCTCATTCATCAAAAACTTATTACAGATTATCTAAACATGTACACTCCTTATAGAGGCCTCTTGTTATTCCACGGATTAGGAAGTGGTAAGACATGTTCTTCTATTGCTATCGCAGAAAATTTTAAAAACGCAAACAAGCATATTATTGTAATGACCCCTGCTTCTTTAAAACCCAACTTCATTAAGGAAATTAAAAAATGTGGAGACATTATTTACAGATTAAACAATAATTGGGTATGGAAATCATATAATGAATTGTATGGAAAGATAGATTTACTGGAAAAAGAACTCAATCTCTCTAAAGGATATATTAAAAGACACGATGGTGCATGGATCATTTCACGAGAGACCCAGGTTGCTTCTAGAAAAAATAAGGGGAAACAAACTGACCGTAATCGCACAGTAAGGGCTAATCACACTCTTGAAGAACAACTAAATGAAATGATACAACATAAATATCACCACATTAGTTACAATGGCATACGTAATACTCACATAAAACAGCTTACAGAAGATTATACAGTAAACCCTTTTGATGATAAGGTAGTAATTATTGATGAGGCTCATAAATTTATTAGTCCAATTGTAAATAAGATTAGGTCTGGAGCAAGTCGCAGAAAGAAGGAAACAGAACAAGGGGTTGCTTTGAGGTTATATGAGTATTTGATGAGTGCTAAGAATGCTCGTATAATACTTCTTACTGGTACTCCAATTATGAACTATCCCAATGAAATATCAGTATTATTTAATATATTACGTGGATATATTCACACATATGAATTGAGAGTTCGTGTAGAAACTAGTCAACCTGTTTCAGATAGGACTCTTCCAGCGATGCTTTCTGGAAGTCCTATTTATAAGCAGATTGATTACCTTAAATATTCTCCATCAGATGGAACAATTATTGTCACACGTAATCCATTAAGATTTTTAAGCCAAATAACAAAAAATGGGTCATACGCAGGTGTGCGTATTAATGGCGAGGAAGACCCCACTGGACTTCTGGATATTTCTGATAGTGATTTCATAAGAGAAGTAACACAGGAATTGGCTAAACTAAATATTGTAGTGGAAACAGTAGAAGAAAAAAATTACAAGAATTTGCCAGATTCATTTGATGACTTTATGGCAAGATTCTACTCTGGAGAAGAGATGATTAACAAGTATCAGTTATCAAATCGTATCCTTGGATTGACGTCTTACTTTTCTGGAACTCCTGAGTTGCTTCCAAGATATAAAAAGGAAGAGAATTATCACGTAATTCAAGTTGCCATGTCACAATATCAAACAGAACAATATGCGATACAAAGAAATAGAGAGATTGTAACAGAAAAAAATAAAAGAATAAAAGAAGGCACGAATAAAGGAAATAGCAAAGAAGACTTTGCGGAACCATCATCTTCATATAGAATGTTCTCTCGTATGTTTTGTAACTTTACTATGCCTACAGAAATTGGACGTTCCATGCCTAGTGCTTTTTCTGTAGAAGATAAAGATGCGGCTAAAACAAAAACTAGAAAAACAAAAAAAGAGGAAACCGTAGTAGGGGGACGTGGATATAGTGATGAGGAGGATGATACGGATGATGAACCAGACTTTTGGGAAGGAGAAGGAGGAGAAGATAGTGATGATGAACTATATGGAACAACTGTATTTAAAACAAAAAAGACTACTACAAAAAAGACTTCCACTACCACAAAACCAAAGAAGAAACCAGCTGTTAAGTTTAATATTGATGATGAATTTGATGATGAGCCTGTAGAGAAAAAAGAAGAAGCTAAACCAAGTAATAAAACTAGAGTCATTATTGATGATGAGGATTATGAAGAGACTCCTAAGGCAGAATCTAAGGCAGAACCTCAAAAAGAACCAGAACCAAAGGTTACGCAAAGAAAAACCAAAAACCCTATAAAGAAGAAGGTTACAATGGTTGAAGATATTAAGGAAGAAGAAAAACCAAAATATGAAGAAATCATTCCAATAGATGCACCTCAGCCAGAAAAAGAACCCGAAAGAGAAATTATTACAGAAAAAGAAAAAGAACCTATGGTTGAACCTGTCGCTGAACCAATTACTGAGCCAGTTACTGCTGTAAATCCCAATGAGCTTGAATTCGCAGATCCCGAGGAAAATGACCCAGATGAAGTTCTAGAACAAGATTTGGGATATAAACATTCTATTGAACAGGAATTTTCACAACTGGATGCTGCTGGAGATCGGTACTTGAGCGAAGAAGGACTTAATAAATATAGTCCAAAGTTTCTCAATATTCTACAAAACATAAAGAACCCAGCACATGAAGGTTTACATCTGGTATATAGTCAATTTAGGTCCATGGAAGGTATTGGAATTTTCAGTTTGGTACTTAAACACAATGGATTTGCAGAATTTAAAATCAAACGTGGTCGTGGTGGATGGATGTTGGATATTGCCGAAGAAGATATGGGAAAACCCAAGTATGTTTTTTACACTGGAAAGGAATCAAGAGAAGTAAAGGATATTGTTATGAATATCTATAATGGGTTCTTTGATTTAGTTCCTCCAGAATTGGCTTCAGTTGTTAGAGATATGTCCCCCACAAATAACATGGGTGAACTTATTAAGGTCTTTATGATTACTGCTTCTGGTGCCGAAGGTTTAGATTTAAAAAATACAAGATACGTACACGTGATGGAGTCTTTCTGGAATTTTGTAAGAGTAGAACAGGTCATTGGTCGTGCGGTTCGTATTTGCAGTCATAAGAACTTACCAGAAGAATACAGAAATGTAGAAGCATTCATTTATTTAAGTTCATTTAATCCAGACTATTATGTGAGAGAAGGCCCTGGAAAAAAGAGAAACACACTTCCTATATCTACAGTCTTGAATACAGTTCTCACTACAGATAAAAGTAAAATCAATGACAAGATGTCTATTACTACAGATGAACACCTGTATGAGATTTCATTGCGTAAAGAAAGAGCAATCTCTCAACTGGTACAAACCATTAAGGAGACATCTATTGATTGTACAGTATACCCTGGAAATAGAGCAGAGGGTCTTAAATGTTTTACAGATGAAATAAGCCGAGACTATTCGGCACATCCAAATTATGAGAGAGATACCAAGGTTTCTCTCAAGAAGGATATTTAAACATTTTTACAAAATGAATAAATAAAAATAAATAACAATGATTTATAAATGGATTTATATAAAATTTGTTAATGGGTAAGGGGTATAATACCCATCCACCAGGGTTTCATCATGACTAGATGGATATATATCAAACCAATAACTGCGATTTTTATATATCAAATACCACAAGTTCACTTCCCACATAATTGTATGGTGTGTTGAAACAATACTCTCACACAAACATCTCATTTCATCTGCAAATTGAATAAGGAAGCATTTATCTCCTCCTACTACACCACCTGCAAAATACCACAATATATCTTTAAATATATCTAGTGAATACAATACTTTTATTTGGTTCCATATTCCACCAATACGTATTTTGGAATGATGCGAGTAAGCTACCTTATTTAGTTTCTCTACAAATTCTTCATCAGATGTATTTTTCATAATATAGCGAATTCCAAAATCTATCCACACAAAATTGTCTGTATTATATGGATTTATTCTAATCGCCTCTCGTAAGTATTCTGTTTTATTACACATAAGCAACAAATACTTCTTTGTATCTTTTTGAGAGTTTTGCTTATTTGGAAATTTGGTAATCTTATCTACATACCTCATATAGTAAAGGTCGTCTTGATTATATCGTATTATGAGTGTGGTAGAAGGATCATAATCTTCTTTACCAATGTGTGATAACATTAAGTCATCTAAAAATACAATTTTTGGTGTAGTTGTCTTAAGGAATAATTTACAGTTATCTAAGTATGCTTCTGTAACATTTTCATAGCGAGTATTTACATTAGACAAAAATCCAGTTACAATTGTTGTTTTTATATGGGTAGAATTTTCATTTGTTTCACTCATGTTTAAATAAATATTTATTATATATTTATTTAAGTTTTTATACGTAGTAAATTGTACGTAGTAATTCAAAATAAATTTACACGTATTTAAATGAGGGTTAATATTTGTTTTATATGTGTAAATAGTATGAAGGGATATAATAGAAAACTACTTAAAACTAATTGTTTAAATAAATGGGTTGTTTACACAATAACTGTGGTAATCCTTGTCACAATATACATCGTTTACTTGATGTACTCACATATCCTGGAATACTACTTGAACTATTATTTCATGTATCACAATATAACACTAGGACCTAGTTCCTCTAAAAATTTGATTCTTCTCTCTAATTCTACTATGACTGGATTAGGTACAAAAGAACATTTAGGATATGTTTTTCCTATCCTTAAAAAGTTTTTTAAACCATTTAACACAACAAAAATATTATTTATACCATATGCTTATCCAGATGTTAGAGATGGCGTAGATACCCATAGTGCAACAGATTTTTTTACAGAAGTTCAAACCTCATTTAAAAAATTAGGAATAGAAGCTATACTGCTAGATATGGGATTACCTCCTAATAGACAAAAAGAAGAAATAAAACACGCAGAAGCTATTTATATATGTGGAGGCAATACTCACAATCTATTGAAAAATATAAATGACAATGATGTTCTTGGAATACTAAAATCTAAAATTAATAGTGGAATACCATTTATTGGAGTTAGTGCTGGAACAGTTATACATGGACCAACCATTAAAACTACAAATGACATGCCTGTAGTGTCAAATCCTAAAGGATTAGATTCATTAGGGTCTGTCCCTTTTCAAATTAATGCTCATTACATAAATCCAATATCTATCGGGTACGGTGGAGAGACACGAGATGATAGGCTAAAAGAATTTCTACAATATAACAGAAATGCTTATGGAAAAAGTAGTCCGAACGCAGTGATTGGTTTAAGAGAAGGCACTATGATACACGTTAGTGGAAATCAGGCAGAATTAGTTGGATTTGGTACTAGACCAGCAGAACATTTTTATCTAGGCGATAAAGATGTATTAATAAAAAAACAAATTCCGGTTGGTACCAGATTAGATTATTTAATGAATATTTAATTTATAGTACATTTAAGGACGATCTCCTCCACGTCTCTTGTGTGTACGTCTCTTGGACTTCTTGGTTCTCTTGGAAGTACGTCTTCGCTTTCCACCAATCATTCCATAAGAAGCCATAGCAGAAGCAGAACGAGATCTTCCTCCAGTCAATCCATAAGAAGCCATAGCAGAACGATTAAGTCCTCCAGCAACGTCACCACCAGTTAATCCATAAGAAGCCATAGCAGAACGATTAAGTCCTCCAGCAAAGTCACCACTAGACAATCAATAAGAAGCCATAGCAGAACGGTTAACTCCACCAGTCAATCCATAAGAAGCCATAGCAGAAGAGAATGCTCTCCTAGAACCTTTGCGAGTTCCGACAGGTCTCCTTCGTCTCTTTCCACCAGTTAAAGCAAGCTGCATACTTTTGTTATCTGACATTTATATACTATAATTATAAAATAATTTATGGGTTCTGCTAAATTATTTTAACGCATAATACAAAATTTCTTTAAATGGTTATTTTAATTATTAATGAAGTTCTTCCATGTCTTTCTCAATTTCTTCCCTTGATACTTCTTCTTTTGAATTCAACATATTAGATATCTTGGAATGTTCTTCTTCCTCCTTTTCTCTCTGTTTTTGTTTTTTCTCTTCTAATCTCTGGGTTAACATATCATTTAACGTATTCACCTCTTCCTGTTGACCTTCATTTCCATATTTTTTAACTTTTGTTTTTAATTTCTTAAAGTCAGATAAGGTTGACTCCAAGAAATCTGGAACTGTTTTTGTCATTTCTTCCATCATCTCAATTGCGTCGTGTGTAGCCTGTATTTCAGTATCAATTAATTTCCTACTTTTTTCTAAAGCCTTATCCTCTTTTTTCATTTTTTTTTCTTCTACTGTCAGTCTCTTCCTTTGTGTTTTCTGAATGAGATTTCTCTCTTCTGTACGTTCTTCTTGTTCATCTGTTATTTGGGCTTCGTCCAACATAAATTGTGATTCGCAGTTAAAAAGATATTCCTTGTAAGAATTTTCTTGGAGTCTCTTCATTTTATTAAGACAAAAAGTATCCGCTTTAATTTGGAGAGAGGCCTCAACAGCCTCTTTATATTTTTGATTATATACATTCTTCTTTACTTCTGTTGTTAACAATATTACTTGCTTACTTATTTTATCCATATCTTCCTTCATTCTAGTATTGTTGGCGTATGACAGATATTTGTGTAGTCTTGTGGAATACGTATTTGTTAAAGCAGCGAGCTGTGCTACCATAGTCTCGTGATATTCAATAGCATCCGCCTCATCTTTATAACCAAACATCATGTCATTCTTATTAAGAATAATGCTTTTCTTTAAGTCCTCTATACTTTTTTTTTGATTCCTAACAAGACTCTCTAAATTAAACACAACACCAAACACCATTTTCCATCCTTTACATGGAACTGTCGCGGAACATTTAATCTCAATAGTTTTACAGTATGTAGTGTCATCATATGAAGAAATAAAAGGAGATACTCTAGAAGTATTTGAATCATTTTTTCCACACAAAACACAAACATTTTTCTTTTGTTTCTTATGTACTTCAAGCTTTTTGTAAAAAAAATTAATACCATCAATCACCCTTTTATTTTGTTGATCAGTCAATAGCAAGTCTGTATATTTATCAACAAGAGTATTGCAAGTGGCATCCTTGGTCTCTTCGGAAGATGATGACGATGATGATGAAGATGAAGATGATGATGATGAAGATGATGATGATGATGAAGATGACGATGATACCGGTTTATTGTCTATTTCTTGGACCGCCTCTATTTCTTCGTCAATATCTGGGTCTATTATAATTTGTGTTTTTCTTGTTTTTGACATTTGGATGGTTATATAATCTGTAATTATTTTTATTTGAATTATTTGAATTTGTTAGCTTAAACATTAGTATGAAAACGCTGGCAACCCTGTAATTAGTTCTTGGTGAGCTATTCTTTTGGCATCTTGATAGTTCTTTATTTTTTGAAGGATGTAATATTTTTTTAATAAGCTCCTTTCCTCTTCTTCTTCTGGAGTTGGCTTTCCTTTGTATTTTATGTAAAGCAATAGAAAGAGAAAGAATAAAAACCCAATTAAAAGACACAAGTTTGTTATTTGGTTGTAATAATTCATTTTAAAGTCATGGCACTTTTTTAGAGAGTATCTTAAAAATGATTTTATTCCAGGTTCGATTAATTGTGGTTTAGTATTTTCCATATAAATATATATGATTTTATCCAGTATATTTTTCATACTTATTATGATGTTTCTCCTCTATTGGGCGTTCATTCCATCTTACTGTAGCGACCAATTAGCGTGCCGTATGAATTCTGACATATCTTCCAATGCCTACAACATCTTTATTGGAGTACTCATTCTTCTAATGATTGGTTCAAATGCTCTTACCGCATTGGGGTGTACCTCCAACACAAGAGGAATGAACATTATGTATGCTGTGTTTAGTACAATAGCCTGTTGGTCTATATTTGCGTTTGTCGTTTATTCCAGAGAATACTTGCGAATGAGTTTTGCAAATGTATTTGGATACTTTGTAGTGTACTCAAAGATTAATGACATACTCCATAAAATTGTTCCTAAAAATATAACCAACACAAATATACTTGTAAATCTTCTCTCAAATAATGAAAAGGCAAAATACACAAAGGAAGACGAATTAACCGTGTCATATCTATTTAACAAGGCACTCACAAAACTTCACGTAGACGACAACTTTGAACTAATGACGTACTTGAGGTCTGGAACAAATTATGTAAAGAGTCTTGAGTATGTGAAGAATTATACAAATACAATTTTCATAGCTGACATTGTAACTGCTATTGACGGTGGAGAGACTACCGTAAAAGCTAACACAGATTTAGTAGATTTATTAAATGTATTGTATACTAGGGATATTGTTGGAGAGATAATATTATTTGTTATGTCTGGTATTATGTGTGCTTATCTAAGCGAATATTTAATCACTAAAATAAACTGTAATTACAAATCAAAACAGGATATTGAAAATAGTGTGGCCCAATATAATGCAGAGTACAATAAAGCACAGACTTCTAAAAATCAACAGGTATTAGTAACCAAGACAGCTTAATACACCTCTCTCAAGATATCTAATACAAATAAGCAATATACATAATAATAATATATGAGAGAATTGCAAGTATAATGGCCGCTAACCAAATAGGTATAATAGTTTTATTGCGATATCCTACTCCAAATTCTTTAAGAGTACCATCCTTGTAAAATATCATTGAAGGCCTCATTTGAATAATTAATACATAAATGGTTAAAAATATTATAATGGCACAAAATGTAATATTATCTCTTACAAAATCTTTCATATTTAGTATATATTATGAATAAGTTATTTTTTATGTTGTATATATATATAAATATAA
>Ga0164292_10000841_pt1 | contig 24466 bp, 13 predicted proteins | sample GEODES117metaG_FD_111486 | JGI IMG/M metagenome (GOLD analysis project Ga0164292, IMG submission 111486) | Eutrophic lake water microbial communities from Lake Mendota, Wisconsin, USA - GEODES117 metaG | ecosystem: Environmental > Aquatic > Freshwater > Lake | place: USA: Lake Mendota...
GTTGTTGTTGTTTTTTTTATTTTTTTTTTTTTTTATGGCTGTTTTTTTTTTTTTTTTTTTTCTAACCACAAAACTTCTATTAATTTAATCTCTTTAAATTGCCCAAAACCACGAATAATATTTTGACAGGTCAATGAAATTTTGTCTTTATCAATATTTTTTTAAATTTTCGGTGTTGCTTCTTCACTTGTAAAAGACTTGAAAGTAGAGGTGTTGCAAGTCATCAAAACGCGTTTGCCTAATTTTTAAGCTCTGTTTTTTTGGATTGTATTTACTTCACTCATGGAAAGGTTGATCACTGTTGGTTTATCAGTTTCTGAAGGCGAAGAAATTCCTTTTTTCGATTTACAGCCGAGTAATAAAAATAGACAAAAAAGGAAAACAATTTTTTTAATGAATTAATTTTAAGTAATAAATTCGGATTAGGGCAATTTTCTTTAAAATAGTCCAAGTCCTTTTCACTGCAAACTCCGGGATAGTCTCCAAAATAATCTCCAATATTTTTTATGATTTGAAAATGTAAATGTGGAGCATAATCACCATTAACTGAGGAATTGCCTAACTCAGCGATTTTATCACCTTGTTTAACAGGTTGACCAATATGTAACAAAGCTATACTTTCTAACGCAAGATGACCATAAAGCGTATAAAATTGACAATTATTTAACGTATGTTGTAAAATAATTGTCGGTCCGTAATCGCCTAGATTGGTATTATTTTGAAAACTATGGACTGTACCTTCTAATGCAGCTAAAACAGATGTTCCGGCAGCAATCCATAGGTCTAGGCCAATATGAATGTTTCGTACTTCTGTAGATTGTTCATTAAAAATAGTACTGCGTTCGTATAAATTTCTTTTTTCAAGATATCCACCATAAGCTACCTTTGCTTTGTTTTTATATAGGTATTTGTTGAGAAATTGGCTGTAATCTTCAGCGGTTTTAGGTGAAAATTTCGACATTTGTTTGCTTTGTACGGATAAATCCAATGAGATATAAGTTTCATAAGGAATGGAAGCATCAATGACTTTGACGTTTTTTATTTTTTTTAGACTTTTTTCAAAATTTTCCATCTGAATCAATTAAACAGTTTGTTAAATATTGATTTTAAACTTTGGCAACAAAAAAAGCCGTTGATTAAACGACTTTTCGATTTGTTAATTAGTTGTTTTAATATAAACTGGGATAATCACTTGGATTTACCTCATTCATCATGGTGTAGACTTTTTCAAAAATATCTTCAGACGAAGGTTTTGAAAAATAATCACCATCTGTTCCGTAAGCCGGACGATGAGCTTTTGAGGCTAAAGTTTGTGGTTTACTGTCAAGATAATCATAACCGTTTTGAACATCAAGAATTTGCTGTAGAATGAAAGCAGAAGCTCCACCCGGAACATCTTCATCAACCACTAATAAACGATTGGTTTGAGATAAACTTTTCTTAATGTCATGGTTTATGTCAAAAGGCAAAAGTGATTGAATATCAATTATCTCGCAATTTATACCAACTTCTTGTAGCTCTTTAGCCGCTTGTTCTACCAAGCGTAAAGTGGAACCATAGGATACAATCGTTAAATCTGTTCCTGAACGAATAGTTTCTACAATTCCAATAGGTGTTTTGAATTCTCCTAGATTTAAAGGCATTTTTTCTTTTAAGCGATATCCGTTTAAACATTCCACAATAAGCGCAGGTTCATCTGTTTCAAGTAAGGTGTTATAAAATCCGGCAGCTTTTGTCATATTTCTGGGTACCAAGACATGAATACCACGTACAGCATTGATAATCATTCCCATGGGTGAACCGGAATGCCAAACTCCTTCTAATCGATGTCCGCGTGTTCTAATGATTAATGGAGCTTTTTGGCGACCTTTTGTTCTGTATTGAAGCGTTGCCAAGTCGTCACTCATGATTTGAATAGCATAAAGTAAGTAATCCAAATATTGAATTTCTGAAATAGGGCGGAGGCCTCGCATTGCCATTCCAATTCCTTGACCTAAAATGGTAGCTTCTCGAATACCAACATCAGCAACTCTTAATTCGCCAAATTTTTCCTGCATTCCTTCTAATCCTTGATTTACATCACCAATATTTCCGGAATCTTCACCGAAAATTAATACTTCGGGATATTTTGCAAAAAGAGTATCAAAGTTATCTCTTAAGACTAAACGAGCATCGACATCTTCTGAAGAAGCGTCAAAAGTTGGTAAAACTTCTTTTACAGAAAACACATTTTGTGCAGATTCTGAAAACAAGTGAGAACTGAATTTTGGCTGAATTGTATTTGTATAATTCGTAATCCAAGTAGCTAATAATGGTTGGTTTTTTTCGCCAACAATCATTCGAAGTATTTTTCGGGAAATGGTAAGAATATCTTTTCGGATAGGTTCTTTTATTTCTTTTAAATCATTGGTGTATTTTTGAATAAATACTCTATTTACACTGGTTGCAGCAATGGTTTCTAATAAGGTAATTAATTCAGTTTGTTCCTTTTTTATTGGTTCAACAAAAGCATTCCAAGCTGCTTTTTTACCCTCTAAAACTTCTTTTCTAGCAATAGTATCTATCTCGTCTAATTCTTCTGTGGAGGCAATAGTATTGGCAATCATCCACAGTCGCATTTGTACTAAACAATCATATTCGGTTTCCCATGCTAACCGTTCTGCATTTTTATAACGTTCATGACTGCCAGAGGTTGAATGACCTTGTGGTTGAGTTAATTCTTTTACATGTATTAAAACAGGAACATGTTCCTCTCTTGCAATTTGAGCTGCACGTTGATAAGTACTTACTAAGGCAGCATAATCCCAACCTAAAACGGTAAAAATTTCGTAGCCATTATTGTTGTCATCCCGTTGAAATCCTTTTAAGATTTCAGAGATATTTTCCTTTGTGGTTTGGTATTTAGCATGAACAGAAATTCCGTATTCATCATCCCAAACACTCATCACCATTGGTACTTGAAGTACTCCGGCAGCATTGATAGTTTCAAAAAACAATCCTTCACTAGTACTTGCATTTCCGATAGTTCCCCAAGCGATTTCATTTCCGTTTTCAGAAAATTTATTTTTTTTAGGTAAAACGGAAACGTTTCTATAAATTTTTGAGGCTTGTGCTAATCCTAATAATCGTGGCATTTGACCGGCTGTAGGAGAAATATCGGCACTGGAGTTTTTCTGTTGAGTTAAATCTTTCCATTGTCCATTTTCATCTAACGAATGTGTTGCAAAATGTCCTCCCATTTGTCGACCGGCACTCATCGGGTCATGAGTCAAATCGGTATGTCCGTATAAACCGGCAAAGAATTGTTCAATAGTCATTTCGCCAATGGCCATCATAAACGTTTGATCACGGTAATAGCCTGAGCGGAAATCACCATTTTTAAAAGCTTTGGCTAAAGCTAATTGCGGTACTTCTTTTCCATCACCAAAAATCCCAAACTTTGCTTTTCCTGTTAACACTTCCCGACGTCCTAATAGAGAACATTCTCTACTGGTTGTAGCGATTTTATAGTCGTTTAAAACTTCTTTTTTGAAATCTTCGAAAGTCATAGCCTGCTTGGGTGATTCTGTCATCATAATCTAAATATAATCAGTAGAGAACAAATTTAAGTAAAAAGTAGTAATTATAATATAATACAATTAAAAATATAATTCAATTATTGATGAAAAAATGGTATTAATTAGAGTTTAGATTGTGATATTTTTTTAAAAATAAGCTAAAAATTAAATAAAATGTAATTTATCTTTAATTTTATAATGATTTAAAACCATTTTCGGGTAAATAATCCGATAAGCGTATTTGGATTTAAAGTAAACATAAATCGCATTTTACTAAAGTAACCTCCTTGGTTTATTTCCCAACCATTTGAGGAGTGGATAGGTAAATAAATTTCAAAATAATCGGTTAATAAATTCAATCGAATTCCACTTTCGTAAATAAACTCTGGTGAAATATTTTCATTTTTTATCAGACCGATGTCTCCATATAATTCAATCCAATTCCAAATACTATAACTTGTATTCAGTGTTGTGAGCCATTTATTGGAAAGTTTAGTGTCCAATTGAGATTTAAAAGCACCTTCCCCAACAACATATTGTTGGCTGAAAAACCCTGTGGTTTCAGATCGTCCGTATAAATTGTAGTCAAACAAATAATCATTTACTTGCGAAATCCCAAAATCATAAAAATCAGTATCTGTATTTTGGTATAAAAAAGAACCTGCATACCATCGGATATTGAATTGACGGTTATTATCATATAGTTTTCGAAAATCTACTTCAAAAGAAGCTTTGCCAAAAGTTCGGTCAATTTGTAAATCACCTTTAAAGCTATAATGGCTCAAAACTTCAGTTCTAACGTTTAGGTATTTTACGTTGAAAATTGAATAATCTTGGTATTCATCTTTAGATTCAGTATCAATAAAATCAGTTTGCTGTCTATCAATCATAACATAACGAAACAGTAATTGTTCTTTATGGTTATCTCGTAAATCACTTTCACGTCTTCTGAAAATAAGTATTGGATTAAATTTGTAAAACTCTGCATCAGGAGCATAATGAAATCGCGAACCCGACATACTGTAAATAGTTTGATACCAATTGGTTTCTCTATTGTTTTGGGTGTATAAAAAACTGAAAGACCCAACAAATGTTTTTGATTTGACTCCCCAAACCGGGTTGATATCGTAAATAAAAGGCTTGTTTAAAATAGTTTTGTTATAAAATCGCATACCGGGCATTAATCCATCATAAAGGTTATAATTTAAGATAGGTACATATAGAATTTGATTGTATTTTGGGTCTTCTAAATCTTGGAAAAAGACAAATTTAAAAGGCTTATTAGTAATGTGGAAATCAGATACAGAACGCCAATTATTTCGCAGATTAAACTCAGGAACTTCATTGTTATAATTGATAACAATTTTGTCAGCCTGATTATTTGGTAATGTAATGGTAGAATCGGTTGAAAAACCTTCAAACCATTCTTTGAAAACAACTTTTTTGTCTTTGATGCCATAAACTGGAAAAGGAACAGCAGTGCCTGTTTTATTGTGAATTGTTGCCGTGATACTGTCGTTCGTTTTAATGACGTTATGAAATTTATAATCAATTAAATCACGGGAATCAACCACGGTTTCAAAAAACCAGTTTAAGTTTTTATCCGTTTTAATTTTTAATTCTTTTTCAAAATCTGTTCGGTTTGTTTGTTGCTTTAGGTTTTTGGTATAAAATTGTTTAATACTAGTAGAAACAATAGAATCACCTAAATAGTTGTCGAGGTATTTTAAACTTAACCCAGCTCTGTATTTTCCTGAAATTTGTTCATTGAATTTTAAGGATGTATCTTTTAAATCACCTATCGCTTGGTCTAAATTTTTCCGTGCCATGAGCAAATAAAAGTAGCTGTACTGTTCATTGAAACTAATATCCATCAAGTGGTATCCTTTTAATATTTTCAACTTACTGATATTGCCCATCATTTTTAATTCCGGGTAATTTTCATCAATATAATTCATCATGAGGTAGACTTGAATTCCATCATAAATCCAATTGTCCTTTCTTGGGTCTAACCTTAAAGATTTTTCTAAAAAAGTGTTGATATAGGTTTTCAAAAACTTCAATTCAAACAATAAATCATTTGGAAAAGGGCTAATAAAAGAAGGTAATTGATTCAAACCATAAAATGGATTTCTGTCATAATCAGTTTGGGATATTGTGATTTTTTTGTGTGGATAGGCTCCTAAATTTTGATCCACAAAATAGACTATTTTATCAATTAAAATTGCTTTTTGAATTACATCTACTTTGCTGTCATTCAAATTGGTGACTACTTCAACTAAATCATTTTTATAACTTGAATAGGTTTGAGAAGGTTCTATAAATAGACTAAAATTGGTTCTATTTTGTCCTTCTAAAAAATAAGTTTGATTACTCAAATCTATTTCAGGAATGCCAACATTTAAATCGGACGATAATTTTAAAGATTTTGACATTTTAAGGCTCATTTTTATATCAAACGGAGCATTTGCAATATCATCAAGATTCAAATTACTGTAAGTTACAAAAGTATTGTTTTCTATTCGGGCTGGTGTTAATAACCAATTTTTTAAACTATAACCTCCACCAATTTCAAATCCATAGTTTGTGAATTTATTGTTGGGTATTTTGACGTAATATAAAAGGTTTAAAGTTATTTTTTCTTCTGATTTCAGGGGTTTGCTAAGTAAAACTTCAACAATATCAGGGTGTTTGTCCGGTCGGCACCAATCAACAATTCGTTTTTCTGAATCAAGAATTGATAAGTTATTGGTGCTTCCTCTGTCTTTAAAATTTGCTAAATGAAATCCCCTGTAATGTTCATCAGAAAAACGTTTAGCTAAAGGAGTGTTTTTTTCTGAAAAAGAGTTATTCCAATCGTTCAATACAATTTTATAAAGTGTATTTTCAGAAGTATTGTGATAGATTAGTTCCTGTTTTATAAGTAATGATTTTTGTTCCGGAAAAAGTTCAACAAATAAGTTTTGTTGATGTTGAGAAAATCCCACAACAAACATAAAAAGAAATAAAAAGGAAATAGCAATTTTGGTATTCTTATTCAAAGGAACGCATATATTTTGAGGTTGAAAGATAGTAAATATAACTAAAAGATAATCTTAAAAATTTTAAAAACACTAGTGTTTAAGATAATATTAAGTAAATTTGACAAAACTAAAATACCAATGACAAAAAGAGTGCTTCTTTGGGTCGGTTTACTAATGTCTACTTGCATTTTTTCACAAGTGGTAATCAATGAAGTAGATGCTGATACACCCGGTTTAGATGTAAAAGAATTTATTGAACTCAAATCTCAAACTCCATTTTTTTCACTTGACGGCTATATCATAGTCATGTATAATGGCAGTTCTTCCGGAACAGGAACATTAAGTTATTACACTATTAATTTAGCGGGCTTAATAACGGATGGGAATGGTATTATTTTAATCGGAAATTCGCAAGTAAATCCGGCTCCTTCTTTATTGTTTCCTCAAAACACTGTCCAAAATGGACCAGATGCCATTGCTGTTTACCATGATATTATAGATAATTTTCCAATTGATACTCCGGCAACAGCTGTAAATTTAATTGATGCTTTAGTTTATGGTAATGGTGTTACACAAGCAACAGAACTGCAAACAATTTTAGGGGTAACAACTCAGCAAAATGAAAATGTCAATTCTTTAGCCGCTTCTCAGTCTATTCAACGTAAAAATGATGGAACATATGAAGTAAAAACACCAACTCCACGGACCAATAATGATGGCAGTGGTATTGTTTACAACGGAATTACTCTAGCAACAAGCGTTTCTGTTTTGAATGAAGGTGAAAATATAGTGATTACTTTTACAACTGATACACCAGTAACTACAGATTTAAACTTTACTCTAAATCTTGCCAATGGATCGTTTACAAATGCTGATTTTACTGGAAATTTATCTGTTTCAATACCATCGGGTACTTCAAATGGTTCTACAACTATTCAAGTAACTGATGATGGTTTAAATGATGGAGATGAAACGATGTCAATTGTTGTTGGTTCATTACCGGAAGGTTATATTACTTTAAATAATAATGTAAAAATCAGAGTAAAAGATATAAATTATATTGTAGCTTCTTGGGGTTCACCAATGGCTCCAACCTTTGGAAATGTTATAAGCACCATGCCCGTTGGGTATTATTCCTCTTTAGAAGGTTTGTCTGGAGAAAGTTTAAAGCAGGCTTTACAAGATATTATCGCAAACCCTGAAATTGTGCATGCTCATAATTATGGGGATATTGTGGATATTTTAAAAATCGCAGATCAAAATCCGGCTAATAACAACGAAGTTTGGTTAATGTACGTAGAACAACCACGTTCAAAAATTGACTATCAGTTAGGGCCAAGTATAATTGGCGTTTGGAATCGAGAGCACATTTGGCCTCAGTCAAGAGGCGGATTTGCTGAAGGAACTTCTTCTTTTGCAGATGGAATAAATATTTGGTTGCCAACCAATGCGGATGATATTTTGTCCGGTCATGCTGATGCTCATCATATTAGAGCAGAAGATGGTCAGGAAAACAGTTCTCGCAGTAACAGAGATTATGGTACTGATTATAGCGGACCAACTGGAAGTTTAGGAACATGGAAAGGCGATGTTGCTCGTTCCTTATTTTATATGGCTGTTCGTTACAACGGTTTAACTTTAGTCAATGGAAATCCGGCGGATAATATTTCGGGACAAATAGGAGATTTAGCTTCTTTGTTAACTTGGAATTCTACTGATCCGGCTGATGATTTTGAAATGAATCGAAATAATTATATCTATACATGGCAAGTTAATCGAAATCCTTTTATCGATTATCCTAATTTAGCTGATTATATTTGGGGAGAAAATTATGGACAACAATGGTTTCCAACACTTAGCCAACCTAAATTTGATGAAGCAAATGTTAGGGTTTATCCAATTCCGACTCGTGATGAGATTACAATAAGCGGAGTTGAATCGTTTGCGAAAGTTGAAATTTATGCTATAAACGGGCAACAAGTTTTATCGAATGAAATTGAAGGATTAACTCATTTAAAATTGAATTTACCCTCAGGAATGTACCTCATGAAAATTTTAACTGAAAATCAAACAATTACGAAAAAGATTATCATAAAATAACGAACTAATCAACAAGATTAATTCGTTTTTAAATAGACCGCTAATTCATTTAAAATTAAATTTCTGAATTAGTGGTTTTCTATTAAAAGTTTGGACTCAAATTATATTTTTTGTAAAAAGCATCAAGAACAGCTACCACTTCATCTTCAGTATCCACCACTTTAATTAAATTCATATCTTCCGGACTTGCATTTTTCTGTATATCGATCATCACATTTTTTATCCAATCCAATAGACCGGACCAAAACTCGGTACCTACCAAAATAATTGGAAACTTCCCGATTTTTTTGGTTTGAATTAAAGTAACAGCTTCAAACATTTCATCTAATGTTCCAAATCCGCCTGGCATTACTACAAATCCTTGTGAATACTTGACAAACATAACTTTTCGAACAAAAAAGTAATCAAAATTCAGGTTTTTATCTTTATCGATATAGGGATTAAAGTGCTGTTCAAAAGGCAATTCAATATTTAAACCAACGGAAGTTCCTTCACCACGATGAGCACCTTTATTTCCTGCTTCCATGATACCCGGTCCGCCACCGGTAATTACACCATAACCGGCTTTACTGATTTTATAGGCTATATTTTCAGCTAATTCGTAATATTTCTCTCCAGGTTTTGTTCTGGCTGAACCAAAAATGGAAACACATGGTCCAATTCTGGACATGCTTTCATAGCCATTGACAAACTCAGACATGATTTTAAAAATGGCCCAAGAGTCATTGGTGCGGATTTCGTTCCAAGTTTTTTGTTTGAATTTTTCTTGAATTCTATGGTCTTCGTTTTCGTATTGTTCTACAGACATTCTATCTTTTTTTAAATTAAATAAACAAGCTAAAGTAATTCTTTTTTCAGAAATTGAGCAGTGAAACTCTTTTTGTTTTTGATGATTTCTTCAGGGGCTCCTTTGCAAATAACTTCTCCGCCACCTTTTCCCCCTTCTAAACCAATGTCGATAATATAATCAGCTAACTTAATTACATCCATATTGTGTTCAATTACCAAAACGGTATTTCCCTTGTCTACTAATTTGGTAATGACTTCCATTAGCACCCGAATATCCTCAAAATGCAATCCGGTTGTTGGTTCATCCAAAATGTAAAACGTATTACCCGTATCTTTTTTTGATAATTCAGTAGCCAATTTAATTCGTTGGGCTTCGCCACCTGAAAGGGTAGTGCTTTGTTGTCCTAATGTAATATAACCCAAACCAACATCTTGAATCGTTTTTACTTTTCGATAGATTTTTGGAATGTTTTCAAAAAAGTCAACCGCTTCATCCACCGTCATGTTCAAAACATCTGAAATGGATTTTCCTTTGTAACGAATTTCCAAAGTTTCCCGATTAAAACGTTTGCCCATACACGTTTCACATTCCACATATACATCCGGTAAGAAGCTCATTTCAATGGTGCGAACACCTGAACCTTCACAAGTTTCGCATCGTCCGCCGGAAACATTAAAACTGAAACGTCCGGCTTTGTATCCACGAATCATCGCTTCGGGAGTTTGCGTAAACAAACTTCTTATTTCTGAAAACACATCTGTATATGTGGCAGGATTGCTTCGTGGTGTTCTTCCAATTGGACTTTGGTCGATGTCAATTACTTTATCAATATGCTCTAATCCTTCTATTTTTTTAAAGGGTTGTGGTTTTTTTACCGCATTAAAAAAGTGTTCGTTTAGAATAGGATAGAGGGTTTCGTTAATCAATGTTGATTTTCCACTTCCGGAAACTCCTGTTACGCAAATGAGTTTGCCTAACGGAAATTCAACAGTAACATTTTTTAAATTATTTCCGGAAGCTCCTAATAATTTCAATATTTTTCCGTTTCCAACCCGACGCTTTTTGGGCACTTCAATTTTCATTTTTCCACTCATGTATTGAGCAGTCATTGTGCTTTCTAACAACAATTGTTGTGGCGTTCCTTCACTGATGATTCTTCCGCCAAAACGACCGGCTTTCGGACCAATATCGATGACCCAATCAGCTCGTTCAATCATGTCTTTATCATGTTCAACAACCAAAACGGAATTACCAATGTCACGAAGATTTTCTAACGAATTAATCAATCGTTCATTATCGCGTTGGTGCAAACCAATACTCGGCTCATCTAAAATATATAAAACGCCAACTAGTTGCGAACCAATTTGTGTAGCCAAACGAATCCGTTGAGCTTCACCACCGGAAAGCGATTTAGAACTTCGGTTCAACGATAAATAATTCAATCCTACATCCAACAAAAATTGCGAACGAGATTTGATTTCTTTTGTAATTTCAATCGCAATTACTTTTTGCTTTTCGGATAAATATTGGTCCAAATTCAAAAACCATTCATTCAATTCCGAAATATCCATTTGCGATAAATCCGCAATATTTTTTTCATGGATTTTAAAATACAAGACTTCTTTTTTCAAACGAGAACCTTCACATTCCGGACAATCAATTTCATCCATAAATTCTTTTGCCCAACGTTTGATGGAAGTAGAACTACTCTCATCAAATTGATTTTTTATGAAATTGGAAATCCCTTCAAATTCAATTTTATATTCTTTAGTAATGCCTAAAGTTTTTGATTCTACCGAAAATTTTTCTTTTCCGCCATTCAAAATCATTTCCATGGCTTCTTCTGAAATCGTTTCAATTGGGTCCGTTATTTTAAAACCATATTTTTCTCCAATAGTTTCTAATTGTTTAAAAATCCAGGTACTTTTATATTCTCCCAATGGAGTAAAACCACCTTGTTTGATTGATGATTTTGGATTGGGAATTATTTTTTTTAAATTTATCTGATTGACGGTTCCTAATCCATTACAATGTTCACAAGCTCCTTTTGGAGAGTTGAACGAAAAATTGTTTGGTTCCGGATTTGGATAAGATATTCCTGAAGTTGGACACATTAAAGTTCTACTAAAGTACCTAACTTCTTTACTTTCCTGTTCAATTATCATTATGACATCGTCGCCATGTTGCATAGCCGTTTTAATACTTTCGGCTAAACGATTATCAGTTTCAACATCATTTTCAATTTGCATTCGGTCAATAACGATTTCAATATCGTGGGTTTTATATCGGTCGACTTTCATTCCGTAGATTATATCCTGAATTTCTCCATCAACACGAACTTTTACAAAACCTTGTTTGGCAATTTGTTGAAACAACTCTGCATAATGACCTTTTCTTGACCGGATGATAGGAGCTAATATAATGATTCGTCTACCTTTGAAAGAATCGAGAATTAATGCTTTTATTTGTTCGTCGGAATACGAAACCATCTTTTCTCCGGTGTTATAGCTATAAGCATCTGCCGCTCGGGCATACAATAAACGAAGAAAATCATAAATTTCTGTAATGGTGCCAACAGTGGAACGTGGGCTTTTGCTTGTAGTTTTTTGCTCAATAGCAATCACGGGTGAAAGTCCATCAATTTTATCAACGTCCGGTCTTTCCAACCCACCTAAAAACTGTCGTGCATAAGCTGAAAAAGTTTCGATATATCGCCGTTGACCTTCTGCATAAACAGTATCAAACGCCAAAGACGATTTTCCTGAACCTGAAAGTCCGGTAATCACGACCAGTTTCTCTCTGGGAATAGAAACATCGATGTTCTTTAGATTGTGAACACGAGCACCTATTACTTCAATCATATCATTTGAATGCAACATACTTTTTTTTTTAGCAATCCGCAAAGTTACAATTTTGAAAGCAAGATTTAAACATACACATGCGAAGAATTTGTTAAACAATTTCTATTTTTGAAAAAAATAAAAATTGAATATATGAAAATATTAGGAATAGGCTCTCGAATTAAACATGCAGAATTTGGATATGGTGTGGTAACTAATGTAACGTCTAAGCATTATTGGGTAACTTTTATTGAAATAGGATTAGAAACCATTGATATCGACTGTGAATTTGAAATTATTGAAGCGTTGGAAGATGAAGTAGATTCAGTTAGTTTTTATGATGTAGAACGAACCTTGAAAAGTTTATTACAAAAATGGTCAGATGTTTCTCAAATTGTTCCCATTGCGGATAAATGGAAAGGTGGAAAACTCATCATGGAACCAGGAACTCCTACTCAAAACAAGGAAGTGCCAATCGATACATTCTTTCATAAAATTATAATGGTTCGCGATAGAATCAGGGTAATGGAACAAAAAATAAACGCCAGCAATTTAGATGAAGCCGAAAAAATAGATTTGCAACAATACATCACTAGAATTTATGGTAGTTTGACAACTTTTAATGTGTTGTTTAAAAATACAAATGATTATTTTGTAGGGGAGAAGAGTAAATAGTTTTATTTTTTTCAGCGTTTTGATTCTGAACGAATGTTACTTTAAATTCATTTTTAATGCTAATATATTGATTTACTTTTATCTTCAAATTTACATCTGAAGAGTTAAGTTATTCAATAATCATGTTTTTTAGTTTTTCCCGATAAGCTTCTAATAAAGCATTTTTAGTAATAATACCAATTACTTCTTTGTTTTTTAGAACAAGTAAATAATCTGTTTGAGCACGTTCAAATTTTTCCACGATGGTTTCTGCGGTTTCATCATAGTTTATTATTTCTTTGGGAGCATGCATGATATCTTTTACAGCTGTATATTTTATTTTATAAGGATTAAATAAATGTGATTTAACTTCTTCAAAATCAATTATCCCTAGTAATTCATTTTTATCATTGACTATCGGAAAAATCATTTGGTTGTAACTGGAAATTTTTTCAACTAATACTTCTAAGGATGGAGCAAGTTTTAATGTTTGAATCGGGCTTTGAATTAATCGCGAAATTACAATTCCGGATAAAATATTCCGGTCTCTGTCATCGGTAAACACATCACCTTTATCCGCTAAGTTTTTTATATCAAAGGAATAAGGTTCATATCTTTTTGAAATTGCAAAGCTAATGGATGAAACAAGCATCAACGGAATCATTAAACTATAGCCGCTGGTAATTTCAGCTATCAAAAATAGGGCAGTTAAGGGAGCATGAAATAAGCCACTTAAAATTCCGGCCATTCCTACCATGGTAAAATTACTAACAGGAAGTTTTACAAATCCGAGTAGATTAAAAAATGATGCTACAAAAAAACCTAAATATGAACCTACAAAAAGGGAAGGGGCAAAATTTCCTCCATTTCCTCCGCTACCAATGGTAATACTAGTAGCATAAACTTTAATGAGCATTGTGGCACCAACAAAAAGCAATAACATCCAGGCATTGTCTTTAAAACCTTTTAAAACAGTATTGTCTAAAATTTGTTCCGGATTATTAGTTGAAAGTATTTTTATGCTGTTATATCCTTCTCCAAATAAGGTTGGAAAAAAGAAAATTAAAATAGCTAAAATACAAGCTCCAAAAAGAGCTTTTCTCATGGGGCCAAATTTTATTCGGCTAAAAAAATGTTCTATTTTACGAAAAGTTCTAGCATAATTAATGGAAACAAAACCGGAAGCTACCCCTAAAACTATGTAATAAGGAAGATTATGATAATCGAAATCCATTTGTTTGTTAAATGACAATAAGATATCTTCATTCAAAAGAATAGTTGAAACCAACGCACCGGTTGCTGCTGAAATCATAATAGGAATAAAGGCTGTAATGCTCACATCAACTAAAACGACTTCAATGGCAAAAAGTACTCCTGCAATAGGAGCATTAAATGCTGCTGCAATTCCGGCAGCAACGCCACAAGCTAAGAGTAAAGTTCTGTCTTTGTAACTTAAACGATAATTTTGTGCAAAGTTGCTACCAAAGGCAGCACCTGTAATTGTTATAGGAGATTCTAATCCGGCAGAGCCACCCATTCCGACAGTTAAACCACTAGTGATTATTTGAGCATACATTTGCTTTTTAGGAATAATTCCGGATTTTTTTGAAACGGCATACATTATTTGAGATGTTCCTTTTTCTAATGAACCATCCAAAACCTTTTTTATAACCCATGCAGTTAATACTATTCCAATAATAGGAAGTGTACTATTACTGTAAGGTAAATGAAAAATGCTATCAATATATTGAGCAAAAATGTAAACCCAATGGGCAAAAGTTTTTAAAACAATAACAGCTAAAGATGCTGAAATACCTACTAAAAAACAGGATAAATAAATAAATTGCCTGGGAGAAAGATACGATTTTAAATATAAAATAAATCCCTCCAATCTTCTGAAGTTTTTTCGGAAGAATGTTTTTAGAACTGATTTATTTTGAGTGGGCATGTGATTTTTTTGAACCGCTAAGATAAAACTTATTTAAAAACCAATAGCTCTATCATCACCTCTTTTGTCCGCACCACCTTCTAATTTAGTATTAGGTAAAACTAAAATAGCATCAACTTTTCCCAATACAGGAGTTTGTTTTTCATTTATTAGGTATCCTTTTGCCTTAAGGATTTGAAGTATTTCTGCTGAAAAACAATTTGGTTCAAAAATAACTTCATCCGGTAACCATTGATGATGAAAACGTGGAGCGTCAACAGCTTCCTGCATACTCATATTGAATTCAGTGACATTTAAAATAGTTTGTAAAACCGAAGTGATAATCATAGATCCCCCAGGAGTTCCCACGACCATGAAAAGTTCTCCGTTTTTTTCTACAATGGTTGGTGTCATCGAACTTAACATACGTTTTTGAGGTGCGATACTATTGGCATCAGAACCTACCAATCCAAACATGTTAGGAACTCCTTGTTTAGCTGAAAAATCATCCATTTCATTATTGAGAAAAAAACCTAATTCGTCACAATATAATTTGGAACCGTAAGCATCATTAATAGTTGTTGTAGCCGATACAGCATTTCCATAGGGGTCAATAATAGAATAGTGAGTGGTTTCGGTACTTTCTGAAAAGACAATTGCTCCGTGTGAAACTTCTTCCGATTTTGTAGCTTTTTCAAAGGAGAAAGCAGCCATTCGTTCCTTTAAATACGTTTCATCTAAAAGTTCTTTTGTCGGAATTTTTATAAAATCAGGATCACCTAGAAAATAGTTTCTATCGGCATAAGCTCTTCGTTCCGCTTCTACAATTACTTGAATGTATTGTTCAGAGTTATGTCCCATTTTAGCTAAATCAAACGGTTCAATCATTTTTAAAATTTGTCCTAAAGTTATTCCGCCGCTACTTGGTGGTGCCATTGAAATGATTTTATAATCTCGATAAGAATTAACAATCGGCTCACGCCATTTTACTTCATAGGATGCTAAATCTTCCAAGGAGATAATACTGCCTTTAGCTTGTAAAAAGTTAACTAACTTTTGTGCCGTTTCACCTTTATAAAATTCATCCCGACCATTTTTAGCGATGCGTTCCAACGTATTGGCTAAAGCTTTATATTTAATCGTGTCTTTTGTTTGAAAAGGATAAGAAAATAAAGTTTCGGAACCATTTGCTTTAACTATCGCTTTTCGGTATTTGTTTAAACGTTCTTCTTGTTTTTTGGTAACTACAACACCTTTTCTAGCTAAATCTATGACCGGTTTTAGGATGGTTTCCATTGGTAATGTCCCATATTTTTTATGAACTTCAAAAACTCCGGCAATTGTTCCGGGAACGCCTATTGCTAATTCTGTTTCGGTACTTAAACCTTTAATTACATCTCCATTTTCATCTAAATACATATCTTTAGTTGCTGCCAAAGGAGCTTTTTCGCGATAATCCAAACTTCCGGTTTCACCATTGTATTTTCGATAAACCATAAATCCGCCACCGCCAATATTTCCGGCATAAGGGTAGGAAACTGCTAAAGATAACTCTATTGCAATCATTGCATCAAAGGCATTGCCACCTACTTGCATGATTTGTGCTCCAATTTGTGAAGCTTCCTCCCGAGCTGAAACTACCATTGCTTTTGAAGTGACCAAGCCAGTTGGTTGAACTATATTTTTTTCTGTTTTACAACTTAAAAAAAGGATTAGTAAAAGCAGTAAGTGTTTTTTCATAAAGCGGTAATTTTTTCTTTGCAATGTAGTCGAATTTCTTCAAAGAACTGAGTAAATTCATTTTCAAAATCGAAATAAAATTCTTTTAATTCTAAGATAGATTCATGCATTACAACCCTGTTTTTGGTTCTATGATCCATTTGAAATAAAATCATAGTCAAACCTTCAATTGTTGCATAACTAACTAGCCAATTTTGGGCAATCATAAAGGGCATCATTTTTTTTATTGGTTCTGTGAGTAAATCATAATTGATTTGTAAATTTTCGTAAAATGCTGAAGAAGTTTCTTCTAAAGATATAGCAGAATAGTTTTTCCAATTTTTTGCTAAAAAATGGTCATAAAAAATATCTATTATTACACCCGAGTAATGTCCGTATTTTTCATGTAATCGGTGTTTACTTTTTCTGAAGATGGGGTGTGCATCTGTAAAAGTATCAATTGCACGATGCAGTAAAATGCCTTTTTTAATATCAGGTAAATAATCATTATAACTTTGCCCACGAATACTATCCGCCATAAAATTCCCAATTTTGACGAGGTCATCATCACCGGAAAGATAAATATGAGCCAGAAAATTCATGTTTCTTTATAATTTGGTATCAGTAAAAATAGGAAACTTTATCCGTATTGAAAAATAAACTACTTTTTACACTCTATTAAATGTTAAAAAACTCGATAAAAGGGAAAGCAAAAAAGGGAGTTCCTTTTTATCTTTGTACTTCAATTTAAAACAAAAATTAATGACACTTATAAAATCAATTTCGGGAATTCGTGGTACCATTGGTGGGAAAGTTGGTGATAATTTAACGCCTGTCGATGCAGTTAAATTTGCGTCAGCCTATGGAACATGGTTGAAAAATGTCAATACTAAAGAAAAATTAAAAGTAGTAGTTGGCCGTGATGCCCGAATTTCTGGACCAATGATTCATAATTTAGTAGTTAATACATTGATTGGTTTAGGTATTGATGTCATTGATTTAGGACTTTCTACTACGCCAACTGTTGAAGTTGCTGTTTCCCTAGAAATAGCTGATGGTGGAATCATATTAACGGCTTCACACAATCCAAAGCAGTGGAATGCTTTAAAATTATTAAACGAAAAAGGAGAATTTCTAAATGGGGCAGAAGGAGCAAAAATATTAGAAATTGCGGACTCTGAAGCTTTTAATTTTTCTGATGTAGATAGTTTAGGAGAAATCACTATCAATGATGCTTACATGGATATTCACATTGATGAGGTGTTGAAGTTGCCATTAGTCGATGCAGATGCTGTTGCAAAAAGAAAATTTAAAGTGGTAGTGGACGGTGTTAATTCTTCCGGAGGAATCGTTATCCCAAATTTATTGGAGCAAATGGGAGTGGAGGTAGTCAAATTATATTGTGAACCAAATGGTCATTTCCCACATAATCCAGAACCATTAAAGGAGCATTTAGGGGATATCTGTACTTTGGTTTTAAAAGAAAAAGCCGATTTCGGAATTGTAGTAGATCCAGATGTAGACCGATTAGCATTTATTTCTAATGACGGAGAAATGTTTGGTGAAGAATATACATTAGTGGCAGTAGCCGATTATGTCTTGAGTAAAACTCCCGGGAATACAGTTTCAAATATGTCATCCTCCAGAGCATTACGAGACATTACAGAAAAACACAAAGGTAGTTACCTAGCCAGTGCTGTTGGCGAAGTGAATGTTGTTGAATTAATGAAATCTACACAGGCCATTATCGGAGGTGAAGGAAACGGGGGAATTATTTATCCGGAATTGCATTATGGTCGTGATAGTTTAGTTGGAGTTGCTTTGTTCTTAACCCATTTAGCAAATTTAGATGTAACAGTAGCGGAATTGAGAGCTTCCTATCCACAATATTATATGAGTAAAAATAAAATTGAATTGACACCTGAAATAGATGTTGATGCTATTTTAGTTGCTATGACGGATAAATATAAAAATGAAAATATTTCCACCATTGATGGAGTTAAAATTGATTTTGCGACAGAATGGGTTCACTTACGCAAATCGAATACTGAACCGATAATTCGTATTTATACTGAAGCACCAACGCAAGAGGAAGCCGACAAATTAGCTTTGCGAATTATTGACGAAATCAAAGAGGTGGTGAATTAAAAATATGATGAAAAGAATCGGTTGGTTACTTATTTTCTTGTGCTTTTCAACCTTAACTTTTGCTCAAAAGTTTTCAAAAGAAGAACGTAAACTCATTACGGCTTTGTTATGTTTAAAATAATACAAGTAACAGATTCTTCTGAATTCAAAATTTTAAAAGCAATTTCTGAAAATATTAAACCAAAAATAAATATATTCCAATTATGCCAAGAGAATGTATTTAGCCATGCAAAAACCTGCTAACTAGGGGGTTGGAATTGCCGCACCTCAAATAGGAATAAGCAAAAATTTAATTTGGGTACAATGTTTTGATAAACCAAATGTACCATTTGAATTTTATATAAATTAAAAAATTTTTTGGCGTTCTACCTTTATGCAAAAAGGGATGGAGGGATGTCTTTCCATTCCAAATGAACTTGGTGATGTATATCGCAATCATACAATATTTCGACAGAAAAGGAAAAAAAGAAAGAAGAGGTAATTGAAGGTTTTACAGCTGTAATTTTCCAACATGAAATGGACCACTTAAACGGATTATATTTACAGACCGATTAATTGAGCAAAGTCAATGGAATAATTCTCAAATCAATAATGAAGTAAATTTGTTTCTGAAAACTAAATTAAAGCAATTATAACACCGCTTGAATTATTCAAAATCAAAAAAGAAAAACACCAGGGCAGCCCATTCTTTTACTACTCCTTTTGCATACCCAATTAGCCAACAGTTGAATAGTGGTTATTCTCAATTGTCCCATCATTTTTGATGTACCCAATTGTAGCATAGTGTTTATTCTGAATAGTTTCATCATTTTTGATGAAAGCAGTTGTGCTGTAATGACTATTTTGAATAGTTTGTGCATGAACAAAATCCAAACAAATAAAAAAACAATAGTATAACCAAGAATTTTGTTTTCATAAATTTTAAAAACAGGATTGAATGTTTTCAAAAGTAATAATTTTTATCGATGTACATTTAAAGAAAGTCAACTTGTAAAGAATAATAATCCTAGAGAATAAAAGAGTTTTTTTAAACTATTTATTAGAATAACAATCTTTAAATTTGAAACTTAATTTAAAAAACTTTTCATGTTTTATTTTTCAAATAAAAATATTCTGATTACCGGTTGAGCTTCCGGAATAGGTAAATTAATGGGAGAACTTGTTTTGCAAAAAGGGGCAAAACTTATAATATGGGACATTAATCAAAAGAATATTGATGAAACACGGTCACAATTTTCAAAGTTTGGAAAAGTGGTTGTCTAAAATGTGGATGTTGCTGATATACAGCAAGTCAAAATAACTGCTAAAATTGTTAAGGAAGATTATGGAGCAGTAGATGTCCTGATTAACAATGCCTGAATAATCGTTGGAAAATATTTTCATGAACATTCTCTTGATGATATTACTTAAACAATAAATATCAATGCGAATGCTCCCATGCACATTGCTTTAGCATTTCTTTCTGATATGATGGATCAAAATTCAGGACACATTTGTAATATTACTTCCTCTGCGAGTTTAATCTCAAATCCTAAAATGGCAGTTTATGCAGTCAGTAAATGGTCAGTAATAGGTTGGTCTGATAGTTTGCGTCTAGAAATGAAACACTTGAAAAAAAATATTGGAGTCACAACTGTAAAGCCTTGTTATATAAGTACCGGAATGTTTGATGGGGTCCGTTCTGTTATTCCGTTGTTAAAAACTGAAAAAGTGGCTAACAAAATAATTAAAGGAATTGAAAAAAACAGCATTTTTGTCATCATGCCGTGGAATGTTAATTTTGTTCGGTTTTTCCGGGGTTTATTGCCTATTTGGTTTTTTGAATGGTTTGTAGGTAAGGTAATGGGAGTCTATAATACTATGGAACATTTTAAAGGACGTTAATCCACAAACGAAAATCTTTTTTTATTGGTATAATTGCTTGAAAAATAGTTTTGTAATTACAAAAATGCTTCGTACTTTTGCACACCTTTTGGCGAAGAAGAGTTTCCATTAGGTGTAAACTATTTATGTAAACAACTTCTGCTGTTTTCTATCGCATCAAGAAACTCAAGAGAACTCAGAATACAAATTTTTAATCAGCATGTCTGAAATTTTAAAAGAACAAGAAGTGTTTTTAGCAAACTTTAACTGGTATAACTTCCAAGAAGGAATTGATGCAGTAGATGAAAAAAACCTAAGAGAATTTGAAGAGTTGGTTGCTAAAACCTTCATTTCAACTGACAGTGACGAAGTAGTAATGGGAACAGTGGTTCGTGTTACTGATCGTGATGCTATCGTTGACATCAACGCTAAATCAGAAGGAGTTATTTCTTTAAATGAATTCCGTTACAACCCAGGTTTAAAAGTGGGTGACAAAGTAGAAGTTTTAATCGACGTTCGTGAAGACAAAACCGGTCAATTGGTTTTATCTCACAGAAAAGCCAGAACAATCAAAGCATGGGATAGAGTTATCTCTGCTAATGAAACTGGCGAAATCGTGAACGGTTTCGTAAAATGTAGAACTAAAGGTGGTATGATTGTAGATGTTTTCGGAATTGAAGCATTCTTACCTGGTTCTCAAATTGATGTGAAACCAATCCGTGACTACGATCAATATGTTAACAAAATGATGGAGTTTAAAGTGGTAAAAATTAATCACGAATTTAAAAACGTGGTAGTTTCTCACAAAGCTCTTATAGAAGCTGATATCGAAGTTCAGAAAAAAGAAATCATTGGTCAATTAGAAAAAGGACAAGTATTAGAAGGTGTTGTTAAAAACATTACTTCTTATGGTGTGTTTATTGACTTAGGTGGTGTTGATGGATTAATCCACATTACTGACTTATCTTGGTCAAGAATTAATCACCCAAGTGAAGTGCTTGAATTAGATCAAAAATTAAACGTAGTAATTCTTGATTTTGATGATGAGAAAACAAGAATTCAATTAGGTTTAAAACAATTAAACGCTCACCCGTGGGATGCCTTGAAAGCAGACTTGAAAGTGGGTGACAAAGTGAAAGGTAAAGTAGTAGTTATCGCTGATTACGGTGCTTTCATTGAAGTTGCTGAAGGTGTTGAAGGTTTAATACACGTTTCTGAAATGTCATGGTCAACGCATTTACGTTCGGCTCAGGATTTCATGAAAATTGGTGATGAGGTAGAAGCAGTTGTATTGACTTTAGACAGAGACGAAAGAAAAATGTCTTTAGGTATCAAACAAATGACGCAAGATCCTTGGACTGATATAACTTCTAAATATCCAGTTGGTTCTAAACATAAAGGTATAGTTAGAAACTTTACAAACTTTGGTATTTTCGTAGAATTAGAAGAAGGTATCGATGGTTTAATTTATATCTCTGATTTATCTTGGACTAAGAAAATTAAACATCCATCTGAATTCGTGAATGTAGGTGAAACGTTAGATGTTGTTGTCTTAGAATTGGATGTTGACGGACGTAAATTATCGTTAGGTCATAAACAAACTACAGCTAATCCTTGGGATAAACATGAAGATGCTTATGCTGTAGGAACTGTTCACAACGGTACTATCGCTGAGATTGTTGACAAAGGTGCAACAGTTGATTTCGGTGATGATGTAGTCGCTTTTGTACCTACTCGTCATTTAGAAAAAGAAGATGGTAAAAAATTGAAAAAAGGTGATGTTGCTGACTTCAAAGTAATTGAGTTCAACAAAGAATTCAAAAGAGTTGTTGCTTCGCACACGGCTATTTTCAAAGAAGAAGAGGAGAAAAATGTGAAAGCTGCTACTGAAATAGTTGCTGCAAATAATAATAATAACACAAACGCTCCTGCTCAAACACTTGGTGAAAACAACCAAATTTTGGCAGACCTTAAAGCTAAAATGGAAAAAGGAGAGAAAAAATAATTCTCAATTTTTTATAAATTTAAAAGTCCTCTCGTTTTCACGAGGGGACTTTTTTTTGTTATGCAAACTAATTTGAAAAAAACAAGTTATTACTTGGATTTTCTGATTTATAGTAAAGAATTATCTTAAAACGGCACCTAACTTTTCGAAATTTAGCTTGAGTTTATTCATAATTTTATCAATTTGATCATCTGTCAAGGTTTTTGTAGTATCTTGAATATGAAAACTCAAAGCATATGATTTTTTTCCTTCCGGTAAATTTTTTCCTTCGTATACATCAAACAAACTGATTTCCTTTAATAGAGATTTTTCGGTTTGACTTGCAACAGCATATAAAGAATCAAACGTAACATTTCGATCAAGTAATAATGACAAATCTCTTCGAACTTCAGGATATTTTGGAATATCTTGAAATTTAATTTTATTAGAAATAAGTTTTAAAATTAAATTCCAATTGAAATCGGCATAATAAACAGTTTGTTTAATATCGAAATGCTTTAGGATTGATTTTTTGATAGTTCCCATTTCTACTAATACATCATTTCCAATCGCAAATGCAATTCCTTCTCCAAAAACATCTGAAACAGCAGGAAGTGTTTTGGTTTTTTGAAGTGAAAGACGAGAAAAAATGGTTTCAACATAACCTTTAAACAAAAAGAAGTCACTCGGTTTTTGCGAATTTGTCCACATTTCATTTTGACGATTACCGGAAACAAAAAGGGTTAAATGCTTATTTTCATCATATCCGGATGGCATTTTGTGGTAACTTTTACCAAATTCAAATAATTTTAAATCAGCATTTCTGCGATTAATATTATACGAAACAGCTTCTAAACCTGAAAATAAAAGTGATTGACGCATCGCCGATAAATCATTGCTCAACGGATTCAGCATCATCACATTAAATTCTTCTTTCAAATCATCAGAGAGTTTTACATAATCCGGAGTGGTCAAGGAATTCGCCATCATTTCATAAAAACCTAATGAATTCAACTGGTTTGCAATGATATTCTGCACTTTATAATCTTCCGTTCTACTGGAATTGGAAACCGTAGCATTTAGTTTTTTTGTGAATTCAATGTTATTATAACCATAAACCCTTAAAATTTCTTCAATCACATCAATTTCTCTTTGAACATCCACACGATAGGCTGGGATAATTAAGCCTAAACCTGCATCGGAAACACTGTTTACTTTGATATCAAGTGAAACCAAAATCTTCTTAATGGTTTCTTTAGGAATTTCTTGGCCAATAATTTTGTTTACCTTATTAAAGTTCAATAAAACAGTGAAATCTTCAATTTTCTTTTGATAAATATCGACGATGTCTGAGGTGATTTCACCACCGGCAATTTCTTTAATTAAAATGGCCGCTCTTTTTAATGCATATTCGGTAATGGTTGGGTCAATTCCACGTTCAAATCGAAACGAAGCATCAGTGCTTAAACTATGTCTTTTTGCCGTTTTACGGATTGAAACCGGATTAAAATAGGCACTTTCTAAAAATATATTGGATGTATTTTCAGTGACGCCTGAATTTTTCCCACCAAAAACACCGGCAATACAAAGCGGACCTTTTTCATCACAAATCATCAAATCTTCTTCGTGTAAAATTCGTTCTACATCATCTAAGGTTTTGAATTTTGTTCCACTTTCAACCGTTTTTACGATAATTTTACCGTTAATTTTGTTGGCATCAAATGCATGAAGTGGTTGCCCTAATTCGTGCAATACGTAATTTGTAGCATCCACAATATTGTTTTTTGGAGTTAAACCAATGGCCTTTAAACGATTTTGCAACCAATCCGGCGACGGTTTCACCGTGATTCCGGAAATCGTA
>Ga0164292_10000844_pt1 | contig 24433 bp, 18 predicted proteins | sample GEODES117metaG_FD_111486 | JGI IMG/M metagenome (GOLD analysis project Ga0164292, IMG submission 111486) | Eutrophic lake water microbial communities from Lake Mendota, Wisconsin, USA - GEODES117 metaG | ecosystem: Environmental > Aquatic > Freshwater > Lake | place: USA: Lake Mendota...
CGCCGGCGGCCTCGGGCACTTCGCGCAAGCTCGGCAGCGCGCCGCCCAGCTGCGGGGCGAGCCGCTCGCCTGCGGAGAGCATGGCGGCGTTGTCGTCCGCGCTCATCGCGAGGCCGATCTCGACACTCACCGATTCGCGCTGCACCTCGCCTCCGATCGCGCCGGCGAGCCCGCCGACGAGCACCGGGAACAGCGGGCCCAAGAGGAAGAACAGGAAGGCGCGGCTGAACAGCACCGCGACAAAATCGCGCCGCGCGATCACCCAGGCGGCTTCGAGCGAGGAGAGGCGCGGGCGCAGGCTGGAGTCGATCTGGCTCATGCACGGCCCTCCTGGCTGTCGGCTTCCAGCTGGCGCGCAGCGGCCTCGCCGGCAATCGCGACGAAGGCATCGTGCAGGCCCGCGCGCTCGATCGATAGCGAGAGGATCCCCGCCTCGCCTTCGATCAATTGCCGCAGCAAGGGCTCGACGCCGGTTTCGGGCAGCGGGAACTGGAAGAAATCGCCGTTGCGGCGGGTGTCTTTGGGCAGGGCTGCGAGCCATGCGCCCTCGCGCGCCCGCGTCTCCAGCCGCACCTGCGCCGGAATCCGGTCGCGCGCGGCCTCGACACTTCCCGCATAGGGCACTTTGCCGCCGGCGATAATCGCCACGCCTTCGCACAGGCGTTCGGCATGGTGGATCACGTGGGTCGAGAAGATCACCGTCACGCCGTCATCGGCGAGCGCGCGGATCATCAGCTCCAGCTTGCCCTGGTTGATCGCATCGAGGCCGGAAAACGGCTCGTCGAGCACCACCAGCCGCGGGCGATGCACCAGCGTTCCCAAAAGCTGCACGGTCTGCGCCATGCCTTTGGACAGCTGGCGGATCTGGCGGTCAGCCGCATAGCCGAGGCCGTGGCGTTCGAGCAGTTCGGCGGCGCGCTTGCGCCCCTCTTTGAGCGACAATCCGCGCAGCGCGCCCATGAAGGCAATCGCCTCGATGCACTTCATCGCCGGATAGAGCCCGCGTTCCTCGGGCAGATAGCCGATCAGGCAGCCGATTTCGTGCGGGCGATCATTGCCGAACACGCGGCGCACGCCCTCGTCGGGATCGATGATGCCCAGCAGCATTCTCAGCGTCGTGGTCTTGCCAGCGCCATTGGGGCCGAGGATCCCGTAAATCGCGCCTTCGGGGACGGAGATATCCACCCCGTCGACGGCGCGCGTGCCGTCAAAGCTTTTCACCAACCCGCGTGCCTCGATGGCAAGGGGGCGGGCATCGGCGGGAATGGCGCTGAAGCCACTAACCCGATTGCCCGACAGAATCTGTTCGCTTACCGCCATATCCATAGCCTAGGCGGTTAGCGGACGGGATTAAACGGGAGCCTCTCCAAACATGGTAAATGCCCCGGTAACCTCTGATTTTGTAGCTGATCTCGCTGGCCGTATCGCATGGGAGGCGGCGGCCCTGGGGTTTGCCGCTTGCGGATTTGCCGGCGCGGGCGAGGATCCGATGCGATCCGCGCGGCTCGAAGAATGGCTAGGCGAGGCTCACCATGGCAGCATGGAGTGGATGGCGGCGAGGGCAGATCACCGCCGCTCGCCGCTAGGGTTGTGGCCGGAAGCGCGCAGCGTCATCGCGCTGGGCATGAGCTATGCCCCGGCGCATGATCCGCTGGCGCTCGAAGGCTCGGACATCCACGCGCGGATATCGGTCTATGCCCAAGGCAAGGACTATCATGACGTCGTCAAGAAGCGGCTGAAAGCGCTCGCCCGCTGGCTGGTGACCGAGGTGCCCGAAGCGCAGGTGAAAGTCTTCGTCGATACCGCGCCGGTTATGGAAAAGCCGCTGGGCGAGGCGGCGGGGATCGGCTGGCAGGGCAAGCACACCAATCTTGTCAGCCCCACCCACGGCAGCTGGCTGTTCCTCGGCGCGATCTATACCACCCTGGAACTCGCGCCGGCCGAGCCGCACCGCGACCAGTGCGGGAGCTGCCGCGCCTGCCTCGATGCTTGCCCCACCGATGCTTTCCCCGCGCCCTACCGGCTCGATGCGCGGCGCTGCATTTCCTATCTCACCATCGAGCACAAAGGCCCGGTGCCCGAGGAATTCCGCGAGAGCCTCGGCAACCGCATCTATGGCTGCGATGATTGCCTCGCAGTGTGCCCGTGGAACAAATTTGCCAGCGAAGCACAGGCGATCGCCGAATTCCTCCCCCGCGCCGAACTGGTCGCGCCGCGCCTCGGCGAATTGCTGGCCCTGGACGACGGTGGCTTCCGTGCGTTGTTCTCCGGCTCGCCGATCAAGCGCATCGGGCGCGACCGGTTTGTGAGGAACTGCCTCTATGCCGCGGGCAATAGCGGCAATTCCGCGCTTCTCCCGCAAGTTGAGGCCTTAACCGCTGATCCCGATCCAGTGGTGGCCGAAGCCGCACAGTGGGCGTTAGCGCGGCTTACATCAAATCCTTGATCGGCACTTCAGGATCGGCCAGCAGCGCCGGGTCGATCCGCTTCGCCCCGCTCTCCAGCAGCTTTCTCGCCTGCACATAGTCCTTCATCGTCCCCACGCAGTCGAAGGCAATCGGGACGCCGCCCTTCAGGTAGACCACAGTGAACTTGCGGGTCTCGGGATCGCCGCGCAGCACGGTCGTATCGAAGCCCAAGCTGAGGCCTGCGGTCTGCAATTTGAGATCATACTGGTTCGACCAGAACCACGGCAGCGCGTGGTAGGTCTGCTTGTCGCCCATGATCGCCTTGGCAACTGTGTTTGCCATATCATGCGCGTTCTGGACCGACTCCAAGCGGATCACCGCGCCATCGGCAAAATCGTTGGCGTGCGCGGCGCAATCACCGATGGCGTAGACATCATCGAGCGTGGTGCGGCAGCAGAAGTCCACATCGACCCCGTTCGAGCCGGCCGCGCCCGCCGCGATCAGCGGGCCGACCGCCGGCACAATCCCGATGCCGACCACCACCATGTCGCACGGCACTTCCTCGCCATTGTCGAGCCGGACGCCGGTTACCTTGCCCTCCCCCAGCACCGCATGCACCCCGGTCGAAAGGCGCACGTCGACGCCCTGACGGCGGTGTTCCTCGGCGTAGAAGGTGGAGAGCTCCTCGCCCGCCACCCGGGCGAGCAGGCGCGGCAGCATCTCGACCAGCGTGACCTCGCAGCCGAGCTTGCGCAGCACCGCGGCGGCCTCGAGCCCGATATAGCCGCCGCCGATCACCACCGCGCGCTTCGCCCCGGATGCGAGCGCGGCCATCATCGCATCGGCATCGCTTTTGTCGCGGACATAGAACACCTGGGGCAGCACCGCGCCCGGCACCGGCAGGCGGCGCGGATCGCCCCCGCCTGACCAGATCAGCTTGCGATAGGTCACGCTGCCGCCGTCCGACAGCGTCAGCCGGTGCGCATGCGGATCAATCGAGGTGACCGCCGCGCCCAATCGCAAGGTGATGTCCTTCTGCGCCCAAAAGGTCTCGGGCCGGATCATGATCCGCTCGAACCCCTTGTCGCCGGCGAGATATTCCTTCGACAGCGGCGGGCGCTCGTAAGGCGGCGCATCGTCGCGCCCGATCATCAGGATCGAACCTTCGTGGCCGTGCTGGCGCAAGGCGATCGCCGCCTGCGCCCCGCCATGGCCGGTGCCGACGAGCACGACGTCCGCGTGGTCGATTGTGGAAGCTGTCATTGCGTGCCTATGCCCCTCCGGCGTTGTGCGGGCTTTGATGTGCCGCAAATCGTCGAAGGGTCAAGTTAGCGGTTTGAGTATCAGACCACCCGCCCCGCGCGTCAGCGTTCCAGCAAATTGCGCGCCTGGCTGGCGATCTGGGCGAGCATCGCCGGGCCGACCGGGGGGCGGGCCTGGGCGCGGGCGATCATGTTGCGGAACTGCCCGACGCTTGCCCCATTGCGCGCCGCCCATTCGCCCACGCTCCCGCGCGGATCGTCCTTGCCGGCCTTGGTGCGCATCATCCGCCGCAGGAAATCGAGCCGCATCGCCTGGAAATCGCGCGCGAGGCCCGAGACCAGCAAGCGGTCCCACACGTCCGACGGCGACATATGCGCAGCCACGCTCTGCGCCCAGTCGAGCCCCAGCCGTCCGCCGACATCGGTGAAGGCGTGGGTCAGCAGCTTGGCATCGACCCCGGTTTCGATCGCCAGCTTGGCGAGGCCCACCGCCCCGTCGAAATCGAACAGATTGGCGACCCGCGCGGCGAGCGCCTCGGGCGCGCCGGCGGCGACGAAGCTGGCGCGCAGTTCGAGCGAGCGCGCGCGCGGCTCGGCAGCGAGCAATTCCTCGCGCCCTCCCGCCAGCAGCACCACGCCCTGCTCCAGTTCCGCGATCATCGCACCGGCCGCGACCTTGCCTGCAGCGGTGCGCAAGACATCGCTCATCAGGTTGCCGACGGCTGCCGCGAGCCGGTCAAACAGCGCCAAACGCGCCGTTTCCGCCATCGCGGCGCTATCCAGTTCGCGCCACAGGGCATCGAGCCCGAACAGGCGTTCGGCCACCACAAAGGCGCCTGCAACCTCGGCCAGCCCCACGCCCTCTTCCTCGGCGAGTTCGAAGGGGTGGACCATGCCGAGCCGGTTGACCATGCGGTTGGCAAGGCTGGTGGCGATCATCTCGCGCCGCAGCCGGTGGCTACGGATCTGCGCCGCAAACGGCCCCCGCATCGGCGTCGGGAAGCGTGCCATCAGCATCGGTTCAAGCACCGGATCATCGGCGAGCCGGCTCGCCTCGAGCGCCTCCTGCAGCGCCAGCTTGGCTGAGGACAAGAGCACCGCGAGTTCGGGCCGGGTCAGGCCATGCCCGTCGGCGGCCCTGCGCAGCAGCGTCTCGCCATCGGCAAGGCCTTCGGTGCGGCGGTCGAAATCGCCGATGTCCTCGAGCCGTTCGATCAGCCGGGCATAGGACGCCGTCGCCCCCGGCCCGCCGGTCTCGGCCACCGACAGTGCCAGCGCCTGCAAGCGGTTGTCCTCGAGCACGATGGCGCCGACCTCGTCGGTCATCGCCGCGAGCAGCGTGTTGCGCTTCTTCGGCGTCAGCTTGCCCTCGCGCATCGCGGCGGCAAGCGCGATCTTGATGTTGACCTCGTTGTCCGAGCAATCGACCCCGGCGGAATTGTCGATGAAGTCGGTGTTGATCCGGCCTCCCGCGAGCGAGAAGGCGATGCGCCCCGCCTGCGTGACGCCAAGGTTCGCGCCCTCGCCGATCGCCTTGGCGCGGACTTCGCCGGCATCGACGCGAAGGCCGTCATTGGCCGGATCGCCGACCTGCATGTGGCTTTCCTGCGGCGCCTTCACATAGGTGCCGATCCCGCCGAACCACAGGAGATCGACCTGGGCGCGCAGGATCGCGGTGATCAGGGCCTCGGGCTCGATCTCCTTGTCCTCGATGCCGAGCAGGTCGCGGATCTGTTTGGTCAGCTTGATGCGCTTCAAGGAACGGCTGAACACGCCGCCGCCCCTGGAGATGAGCGAGGCGTTGTAATCCTCCCAGCTCGAACGCGGCAGTTCGAACAGGCGCTTGCGCTCCTTCCAGCTCGCCATCGGATCGGGGGCGGGATCGATGAAGATGTGGCGGTGATCGAAGGCGGCGACCAGTTTGAGCGCCTTGGACAATAGCATCCCGTTGCCGAACACATCGCCCGACATGTCGCCGCAGCCCGCCACGGTGATCGTGTCCTTCTGGACGTCGATTCCCATTTCGCGGAAGTGGCGCTGCACCGAGACCCAGGCGCCGCGCGCGGTGATGCCCATCGCCTTGTGGTCATAACCGTTCGAGCCGCCGCTGGCGAAGGCGTCATCCAGCCAGAAGTCGCGGCTTTGCGCGATGCCGTTGGCAATGTCGGAGAAGGTCGCGGTGCCCTTGTCGGCGGCGACCACGAAATAGGGGTCGTCGCCGTCGAGCACTTCCACCGCTTGCGGGTGCACAACCCGGCCCCCGACGATATTGTCGGTAACCGACAGCAGGGTACGGATGAACACCTCATAGGAGGCGCGGCCCTCGGCAGCCCAGCCCTCGCGGTCGAGCGCGGGGGAGGGGAGATGCTTGGGATAGAACCCGCCCTTGGCCCCGGTCGGCACGATCACCGCGTTCTTGACGCGCTGCGCTTTCATCAGCCCGAGCACTTCGGTGCGGAAGTCGTCGCGCCGGTCGGACCAGCGCAGGCCCCCGCGCGCCACGGCGCCGGCGCGCAGGTGGATGCCTTCGACGCGGCGCGAATAGACGAAGATCTCGCGCCACGGCACCGGCTTGGGCAGGCCGGGGACGAGCGCAGAATCGATCTTGAATGCCAGCGCTTCGGCGGCGGCAGGCGCGAAGGCATTGGTGCGCAGCACCGCATCGATCACCGCGCGGTAGAGCCTCAGCAGGCGGTCGTCATTGATCGCGGTGACTTTCGCCAGGCCGCGAGTGAAGGCGCCCTGGGCGGCGGCAATCGCCTCGTTGCGGTCGCCCGCAAAGGCCGGATCATGGCGCGCGGTCAGCAGATCGATCATTGCCGCGGTCACCTGCGGCGCGCCGACCAGCGCGTCGACCACGGTGTAGATGGTGTAGCTCACCCCGGTCTGGCGCAGGTAGCGATAGATCGCGCGCAGCCAGTTCGCTTCGCGCGGGAGCAGGCCGATTGCGGTCACCAGCCGGTTGAACGGATCATCCTCCGCCGCGCCGTTGAGCACATCGGCAAGCGCCGCTTCGATCAGCGGCGCGCGGGCGATCAGCGTGCTGCCTTCCATTCCGGCGGGGACCGTGAGGAGAAAATCGTGGATCGAGCCCAAGGCATGATCGGCAAGGAAGGTCGGCACTTCGGCGGCGACGCGGAAGCCGAAATTCTCCAGCGCCGGCACCGCATCGGACAGCGCCAGCCGCCGGCGCGCGCAATAGATCTTGAGCCGCAGGCTGTCCGCACCTTCGCTCGCCATATGATAGAGCCGGGTGGCGCGATCAGGGCGGTGGAGCGCGGCCCCATCCTCGTTCTCGCTGTGCGCCAGCGTGCGCAGCCGGCCGATGTCGCGCGCGGCTTCGGCCGGGCCATAGGCGAGGCGGTATCCGGTCGGGAAGGCGGGGGCGTAGCGCGCGGCCAGCATCGCGGCGCGGCCATCATCCTCGCCGGTGGCAAGGTGCGACTCGACCGCCTCGTTCCAACCACGCAGCAGATCGACCAGCTGGGCTTCTATCGCGGCCGGATCGGGCAGGGTGTCGCAGCCGCGCACATCGATCAGGAAGCGCAACAGCGCGAGCGCGCTGCCTTCGACCTCAAGGCTCCAGTCGAGCAGTGCGGCGCCGGGCGCGGCGAGCAGCATCGCCTCCACTTGCAGCCGGACATCGGTGGAAAGCTGATCACGCGGCAGCCACACGAAGGCAAAGACGTGGCGTTCGAGCGTTGCCGGCACCAACACAAGCCGCGGGCGCGGGCGGTCGATAAGTGCCATTTTGGTGGTGGCAAGCTCCGCCACCCGCTCGCGCCCGAAAGCGACCAGCAGATCGTTGGGGAGCGAGGTGAAGGCGTGCACCAGCGCCTTGCCATTATGTCCGGCCGGATCATAGCCGAGTTCGCCGGTCAGTTCGGCGAGCGTGCGGCGCAGCACGGGCACTTCGTGCGGGCGCGCATTGAGCGCGGCGCTGGTCCACAGCCCGGCATGGAGCGAGAGCGCGGTGATCTTGCCCTTCTCGCGCCCCGTTCCGTAGTGGGGAACGATGAACAGATCGAGCGGGCTTGCGCGGTGGACGCGGGCCTGCACGTTGGACTTGATCACCAAGAGCGTGCGCGGGTTGCCCTCGGCCTCGTGCCGGTCGAACCATTCGAAGGCGCGTTGAAGCGAGACTTCGGCCAGCAATTCGCGCGCCGAACCGCGGCAGATGCCGAGCACCGCGTCCTCGCGGGCGTTGCGGTAGCAGGTGAGGTGGCCGAGCTGGGTCAGCATCCCGCCGCCGAGCCAGCCGAGCAGCGCGCTCGCCTCCTCGTCGAGGGCGGCAGCACGCGCCGCATCCTCGGCCATTACCGCCTGCATCGCGGGCCAGTCCGACACTGCCGCGCGGACATCGGCCAGCGTTACCTGCAAGGCTTCGAGCAATTCGCGGCGCTGGCGGGCGTCAACCCGCGGGGTTTCGACATAGATCAGCGATTCGCGCGTGCCTTCGGCGGTCTTGGCGCCCGGCTTCTCGACCGCGGTGATCGCGCCTCCGGCATCGCGCGTGACGGGCGCAACGGGGTGCAGCAGCCGGTCGATGGCGATGCCCTGCGCGGCGATGGTCGCCGCGATCGAATCGACCAGAAACGGCATGTCATCATTGACCAGCGCGATCCGCAGGCGGCGCTCGCCGGTGTCGGATTCGATCTGCACCAGCGATTCGCCAGATTGGCGGGTGTGCGCGGCGGCGAACAGGAACTGCGCAGCTTCGCTCAGCGCGGGTTTGTCAGCCGGGGCGTCGCCGGGCAGCAGCGAGGCTTCGAGATGATGGCGAAGGGCTTTGATCAGCGCGGTTTGCGGCGCTCCAGCGACGGATTTTGACCCCATATTCAGCTCCCGGCATCCTGCGTTTCCGGCATCATCTTACTGTAATAATATTGTGCCGGATTGTTGTAATCGTGTTGCTCGCGATAGGCCTTTCCCCCTGCCCTGCGCAAGCGCGATCATGACCTAAAATCAAGCGGCAAGCACGGTTTCACAGGCTTCCATGGTGAGTTCGAGGCTGCGGATCCGCGCCTCTGGGTCGTAGGTCGCGCCGCATAGCAGGATCTCGTCCGCACCGGTGCGCGCGGTGAAGGCGGCGATGCCCTCGCGCACCTGCGCCGGCGTGCCGACCGCGGCCGCCTGTCCGAGATGCGCGAGCATCGCCTGCGCGGCGGCGGGCAGGGTGTCGGTGTAACCGGCGATCGGCGGCGGCAGCTTGCCGGGACTGCCACTCCGCAGCCGCACGAAGCTTTGCTGCTGGCTCGAGGCGAGCAGGCGGGCTTCGGCCTCGGTCGCGGCGGCGAACACGTTCATGGCGACCATCACGTGCGGTCTCTCCAGCGCTTCGGAAGGCTGGAAGTCGCGGCGATAGACCGCCAGCGCGGCATCGAGATGATCGGGCGCGAAATGGGCGGCAAAGGCATAGGGCAGGCCGAGCTTGGCGGCCAATTGCGCGCCGAACAGGCTCGATCCCAGCATCCACAGCTCGACATGCGCGCCAAGGCCGGGGGTGGCGGTGATGGGGAGGTCATAATCGCCGGTCAGCAGCGCGCGCAGTTCGACCACGTCCTGCGGGAAATATTCGGCCGCCTGATGGAGGTCCTTGCGCAGCGCGCGCTGCAATTCCGGCCCGGCTCCGGGCGCGCGGCCCAGCCCGAGATCGACCCTGCCGGGAAACAGCGCATCCAGCGTGCCGAACTGCTCGGCGATCTGGAACGGGGTGTGGTTGGGCAGCATGATCCCGCCCGATCCGATGCGGATGCGGCTGGTGGCGTTGCCCACGTGCGCCAGCACGACCGAGGTCGCTCCGCCTGCAATTCCGTCCATCGCGTGATGCTCGGCCACCCAGAACCGCTGGCAGCCGAGCACCTCGGCGGCGCGCGCAAGATCGGCGGTGGCGGCGAAGGCCTCGCTGAGCGTGCCGCCTTCGCGGACGGGGACGAGATCGAGCACGGAAAACTGGGTCATGCGGGCGGTTCCTCTTGCCTCACCGGCGCGGCCGGGCCGAGTTGTTCAAGATAGCTCTTTGCGGCTCCCGCGGCGAGGCTTTCCGGCTGGAGCGCGATCACTGATTCCCAGCTGGCTCGTGCCGCTGCATCGCGCCCGCCGAGCACCGCGATCACGCCGGCTTCCAGCCCGATGTCGGGACTGGTGGGCGCGAGCCGGGCTGCCGTTTCAATCGCGGTCTGCGCAGGCTCGAGCCGCTCAAGCCGCCGCAGCAGCGTGGCCTTCAAGAGCCAGCCCTCGGCGCTCTCCGGCGCGAGGCTGGTCGCGGTCTCGAGCGCGGCGAGCGCCTCCTCCTCGCGCCCAAGCGCCACGAGGGCGCGTGCGCGGTCCATCGCGGCGAGCGCCTGCAAGGGGGCGGAGCCGGCGGTGCGCGCCTCGCTTTCGGCCTCGCCCAGCAGGCCGAGCGCGCCGGCTGTATCGCCGCTTGCCAGTGCGGCATTGCCGGCCATCATGCCGAATCGCGCGCGGGCGCGGATCTCGTCCGCCGGGGTCTCCGCGCGCGCATCGAGGAAAGCGCTGCGGGCATCGTCCCACAGGCCCAGCGCGCTTGCCGCGGTGCCGAGGCAGTGATTGGCGAGGACCCGGTCGGTGCCCGTGGTTTGGCTGCGGCGAATCTGCGCCATGGTGTGCGCGCGCGCCGGGTCTGCGCCGATCTGGTCGAGACAGGATTGCAGCCAGGCGCTGGTGGGGTTGAGGATTTGCTGTTCGGTCTGCTCTTGCGCGTCGGCGCGGACCACGTTTTCTCGGGGAGGCCGGTCGCGCACCAGATCATCGCTCGGCATCGCCCCGCCCATCGGATCGGGGCCAACCTGAAGCAGCAGGGCAAGCAGCAGTGACACAGGCGCGCGTTCCTATCGGTAAAATCCGGCCACGATGGCCTTGAGGACGGCAATGTCGCTGTCGCGCGACAGGCGGTGATCGCCGTCCTCTATCAGGGTTACCTGTACATCGCCCGAACGCAATGCCGCCTCGAGCCTCAGGCTGACCGCCCACGGCACGTCATCATCGGCCTTGCCGTGGAGCAGGCGCACGGGGCAGGTGAGGTCGATCGGCGCGTCAAGCCGCAGGTGGCATTCGGCATCGGCGAAGAAGCCGGGATAGGTCGGGGTCGGCTCGGGGCCATAGGGGTTGGGCTCATAGAGCACCTCGCCCGCCGCCAATTGCGCGCGCTGGGCCTCGCTATAGCCCCAGCGGGTGAAATCGGGCGCGGGGGCAATGCCGATCAGGCCCGCGAGCCGGTGCTTCAGATGCTCGGCGACCAGCAGCATCAGCCATCCGCCCATCGACGATCCCGCCAGCACCACCGGCCCTGAAACATAGGACGCGATCAGCGCCAGCACCTCGTCACGCCAGCGGCTGAGCATGCCGTCGGCAAAATCGCCCCCCATGTCTTCTCCGGCGCTCTGCCCGCAACCCGAATAATCGAGCAGCAGGCAGGCGCGCCCGTTCGCCTCAGCTTCGGCGAACAGCGCGGTCGCCTTGCTGCCCGACATGTCGGACATATAGCCGGGCAGGAACACGAGGCACGGGCCTGTGCCGGGTGTGAAGCGGAAGGCGATCCGGCGGCCGTCATAGAGAGTATGGTGCATCACATCGCTCATCATTCCACCATGCCTTGCGTGAAGGGCCAAAGGCAACCATTGTCACGCAAGCGCAACGGGGGAGGGATAACGAGCGACCATGTTCAAAACCGATACCGCCGCTCAGCCGGCCCCTTCGCCCACCGCACTCACCCGCCGCGGCCTGTTCACGCTTGCGGGCGCTTCGGCTGCGGTGGCCGCCGCGCCGCTCGCCGCGACCAGCTTCGGCAAGGGCTTCACCCACAATGTCGCCAGCGGCGAGCCCGCCACCGACAAGGTGATGCTGTGGACCCGCTATGTCTCGGACAAGCCCGCCTATCTCGCTTGGGAAATGAGCGAGAGCGAGGATTTCGCCAAGCTCGCCGCTGAGGGCAGCACCGGCAGCCCGGCCGGGCCGGACAGCGATTTCTGCACCAAGACCTGGGCCGACGGGCTGATGCCGGGGCGCTGGTATTTTTACCGCTTCATCGCGCCCGATGGCACCAAGTCGCCGGTGGGCCGCACCAAAACCCTGCCCGAAGCAGGTGCGCCGCGCTTCCGCATGGCGGTGTTCTCGTGCTCCAACTTCGGGTTCGGCTGGTTCAACGCCTATGGCCACGCGGTGGAGGCCAATGATTGCGACCTTGCGGTGCATCTGGGCGATTACATCTACGAATACGGCGCGGGCACCTATCCCGATACGGCGCAGGCCAACCCCGAGCGGGTGCTGGCGCCGACCACCGAGATCGTCGCGCTGACCGATTATCGCCTGCGCTACGCCACCTACCGCGCCGATCCCGATTGCCAGCGCCTGCATCAGGTGCTGCCGATGATCGCGGTGTGGGACGATCACGAAAGCGCCAATGACAGCTGGAAGGACGGCGCGCAGAACCACCAGCCCGAAACCGAAGGCGACTGGGCCACTCGCAAGGCCGCGGCCAAGCGCGCCTATCGCGAATGGATGCCGGTCTCGGATGAACCCTATGCCGCCTATCAGGTCGGCAATCTGGCGACCTTGTTCCGGCTCGATACACGGCTCGAGGGGCGCGACCAGCAGTTCAGCCTCGAAAAGGTGCTCGCCGGACAAAAGGAGCCGCAGGCGATCATGGCGGCGCTGGCAAAATTCAAGGATGGCCAATGGGCCGATCCCTCGCGCCAATTGCTCGGGGCGGCGCAGGATTCCTGGCTGACGGACGGCCTTGCCGAATCCACCGCCAGCGGCACGGCGTGGCAGGTGCTGGTGCAGCAGGTGCTGATCGGCAATCTCAAGAGCCCGCAGGCGCTCGCCAGCCAGCTCGGCGAGGGGTTGCCCGATTTCGTGCGCCAGCGGCTGATGGCGGCGAGCATGGCGAGCAAGGCCGGCCTGCCGCTCAACATGGACGCATGGGACGGCTATCCCGCGGCGCGCGAGCGGGTGTTCAAAGCCGCGCTCAAGGCCGATGCCAACCTCATCGTGCTGGCCGGCGACACCCACAATGGCTGGGCCTTCGATCTGGCGCATGAAGGCGCGGCAGTGGGCGTGGAACTGGGCGTGTGCTCGGTCAGCTCGCCCGGGTTTGAAAGCTACCTCTCCTTCGTCAAGCCCGATGTCCTGGCCGCCTCGCTGGTGGCCGAGAACGCGCAGCTCAAATGGGCCGACACGTCGCAGCGCGGCTACATGACCGTTGAGCTGACCCCGGCGCGCGCGACCACCGAATACCGCTTCACCGGCGGCGCCAAGCAGCGTTCGACCAAGCTGGCGGGCACCAAGCGGATCACCACCGAGAAGGGCTCGGGCAAGCTGGCGGTGTGAGGCCGCCTCGCTCGGCTAATGACATGGCAAGGCTTGCCTGCTATAAAAGAGACATGGTTCACCTGCTGACCACCACCTGCACCACCACCACCCGGACGACTATCCGGGGGCGGGGGCGCGCGGGTTAAGGCCAAGTGCTCGCCGCCCGGTTCGGGGCGGCGCGGTGTTCTCCCCAAACCGACGAAGCTTCAACACCGCTCTTCCGGTGCGCGCCTCTCTGTGGCAGGGCGCGGCCAAACCAGACGGAATTGAACGATGACCGAACTGCTCAAGATCAGCCTGCCCGATGGCTCGGTGCGCGAAGTGCCGCGCGGGTCGACGCCCGCCGATATCGCCGCCGCGATCGGCCCCGGCCTCGCCAAGGCCGCGCTCGCCGCGCGTGTTGACGGGGAACTGCGCGATCTCACCCGGCCGTTCGAGGGCGATGCAAACCTCGCGCTGGTCACCGCGCGCGACGAAGCCGATGCGCTCGAACTGGCGCGCCATGACTATGCCCACGTGCTGGCCGAAGCGGTGCAGGCGCTCTTCCCCGGCACGCAGATCACCTTCGGCCCTTCGACCGACGACGGCTTCTATTACGACGTCAAGGCGCCCGACGGCCGCGAGCCGTTCAGCATGGACGATCTGCCCGCCATCGAGGACGCGATGCGCGCCATCATCCGCGCCGACAAGCCGCTCCGCCGCGAGGTTTGGAGCCGCGAGGCGCTGATCGCCAAGTGGGCCTCCGAAGGCGAAAGCTTCAAGGCCGAATGGGCCAAGGAACTGCCCGAAGGCGAGGAACTCACCGTCTATTGGAGCGGCGACGACTGGCTCGACATGTGCCGCGGCCCGCACCTGCCCTCGACCGGCAAGCTCGACGCGGAAGCCTTCAAGCTGATGCGCGTCGCGGGGGCTTACTGGCGCGGCGACCAGAACAATGCGCAGCTCACGCGCATCTACGGCACCGGCTGGCTCAACAAGAAGCAGCTGCAGGTGCACCTCACGCGGCTCGAGGAAGCGGCCAAGCGCGATCACCGCAAGCTGGGGCGCGAGATGGATCTGTTCCACTTGCAGGAAGAAGCCCATGGCTCCGTCTTCTGGCACCCCAAGGGCTACCGCATCTGGCGCGAGCTTGAAGCCTATATGCGCCGCAAGATGGACGGTTCGGGCTACCGCGAGATCAAGACTCCGCAGCTGATGGACGTGCGCCAATGGACCCAGTCGGGCCACTGGGGCAAATATGCGCAGAACATGTTTGCCGTCCCCGATATCGTGCCCGATGTCGACGAGGCCAATGAAAACGGGGACAGCGGCGCGGCGTCTCCAAGGATCGCCGATGATGCCGAATGGCTCGCGATCAAGCCGATGAACTGCCCGGCGCATGTGATGGTGTTCAAGCAGGGCATCACCTCCTACCGCGATCTGCCGATCCGGCTGGGCGAAATGGGCTGCTGCCACCGCAACGAGCCCCACGGCGCGCTCCACGGGTTGATGCGCGTGCGCCAGTTCACGCAGGACGATGCGCATATCTTCTGCACCGAAGGCCAGGTCGTGGCCGAAGTGCAGTCCTTCCTCGCGCTGGCCGATAGCGTCTACCGCGACTTCGGCTTCACCTATGACATCAAGCTCGCCCTGCGCCCCGAAAAGCGCTTCGGCAGCGAAGCGGATTGGGACAAGGCCGAGCAGGAACTGCGCGACGCGCTCACCGCCAACGGCCTCGAATGGGAGGAGTTGCCCGGCGAAGGCGCGTTCTATGCCCCCAAGCTCGAATGGCACCTCACCGACGCGATCGGCCGTACCTGGCAGGTCGGCACGATCCAGTCCGACCGCGTGTTGCCCGAGCGTCTGGACGCGAACTACATCGGCGAGGATGGCGAAAAGCACCGCCCGGTGATGCTCCACCGCGCAATCTTCGGCAGCTACGAACGCTTTATCGGCATTCTGATCGAGCACTTCGCCGGCCGGTTGCCCGCATGGCTCGCGCCGGTGCAGGCGGTGGTGGCGACCATCGTGTCGGACGCGGATGGCTACGCCGCGGAAGTTGCCGCGGAGCTTCGTGCAGCAGGAATCCGGGTCGAAACCGACACCCGCAACGAGAAGATCAACTACAAGGTGCGCGAGCACTCGCTGGCGAAGGTTCCGCAGCTCCTCGTGGTGGGCAAGCGCGAGGCCGAGGAAGGCACCGTGGCTGTCCGCACGCTGGGGGCGGAGCACCAGAAGGTGATGAGCCTCGCCGATGCGATCGCTCTGCTGCGGAGCGAAGCCACGCCGCCCGATCTCGCGGCCGGATAAGTCAGGCGCGCGCTGGCGCTGGCATCACCGCAGCCAGGGCGCCGCCAGCACCTTGCCGCCATCGGGCTCGCGCAGCACCAGCGCGTAGCGGTCCGCGCCCCCGACGACGAGCTGCTCGGGCGCGATCACCAGACTGGCCTTGCCGCCGTCCCATGACTGGAGGCGCTGCCCGTTCTTGAGCACATTGCTGTAGCCGACTTTGCGCCCGCCATTCTCGCCGCGCGCGATGGCGACCTCTGTCTTGCGCTTTGCGGCGACCAGCACCAGTTCGGCCGGACGCGCCGCCGTGCCGTCAATGCCGACCGCGACACCCTTGGCCCCCAGATCGCGCAGGCGGATGGCCGCGCTGCCCTTGCTGCCGTGACGCGCGATGCCGCTGCGCACCTCCGCCAGACGGTGCCGAAGCTGGCATCGATCACCAGCTGCGGGGTATAGACCCCGTTCTGCCCCACAAGGCCAGCGCGGGCATAGGCCTGTTGCAGCGCGGTGTTATCCTCGCGGGCAAGACTGTCCTTCCAGCCCAGCCGGTCCCACTAGGTTGCCGGGCGCGAGATCACCACGAGCCCCGGATCGGCGGCGAGCTTTTCGGCAAGCTGGTCGGCCGGAGGGCAGGAACAACAGCCCTGACTGGTGAACAGCTCGAGCAGCACCGGCTCGGTTCTTGAACCGAAGCGGCCGAGGCGCTCGCGCTGTCTGGAGGCAGCAGCGACATGCCGAAACCGGCAAGCGCGACGACGCCGACGGCAATGCCATGAAAGGGTTTGGGCATGGGGACGAACTCCGGCCGGAACACCGGTATGTTCGGAGCAGGCCTGCGAGAGGTTACGCGGAGTGGTTCAGAACGGCAGCGATTGCCCAGCGAGGATCAGCGCGGCGGCGCAGCCGAGCACGATCAGCGTGCGGGCAAGCACAATCGGATCGACGCGGCCCGAGGCAGCGGTGAGCGGAGCGGCAAGAGCAATGGCGCGGTTCATAACCCGCACAATCGCCGCAAGATGCTAACGAAAGGTTAAACTCCCGCTGCCGAGGCTGGCATCTGCTGACTGGCGCAGTGGAAGCCCCCGCCGCCCGCCAGCACCGCCTCGCCCGGCAGGCCGATGGTGTCACGATCGGGGAACAGCGCGGCAATCGCGGCGACACCCTCGGCATCATGCGGCGAGCCGAAGGTCGGCACCACGACGAGGTGCGTGGTGATCGCGAAGTTCACATAGCTGGCCGGTTCCACCACGCCATCGCGGGTCAGCAGGCCGGGCGAGGGGATTCGCACCACCTCGACCCCGAAGGCTGCGGCGCGAGCGGCCGCATCGGCATAGATCGCGGCGTTGGGATCATCCGTGCCGGTCGCCTGCGGCACCACCAGCCGGTTCTGGCCGACAAAGCGCGCGAGGTTGTCGACATGGCCATCGGTGTGATCATTGATCAACCCATCGCCGAGCCACAGCACGCGGGTGAAACCAAGCTGTGCGGCCAGTTCCGCCTCGATATCGGCGCGGCTCATCTGCGGGTTGCGGTTGCGATTGAGCAGGCATTGTTCGGTCGTGGCGACCAGCCCGGTGCCGTCGCCATCCACCGCCCCGCCTTCGAGGATCATCGCCGAGGTGGTGATCGCCAGTCCCGCATCGCGCGCCAGCTCCGCGCCGACGGTCTCGTCGCCCGGCATCAGATATTTGCCGCCCCAGCCGTTGAAGCCGAACCGCCGCGCGCTGCGGATGCCGTCCGCCTCGGCCACCACCAGCGGGCCGGTGTCGCGCAGCCAGACATCGCCGTAGACCCGCCGCTCGAGCGTCACCTTGTCGCTCACCAGCGCACGCGCGCGGGCCTCGTTGGCCGCGTCACGCACCAGCAGCCGCACTTGTTGTCCGCTTTCGGCAACCGCGCTGGCGAAATCGGCGATCTGCTCCTGCGCCGGTTCAAGCCAGCCGGGCCATTCCTCGGCGAGGTGCGGAAAGCCGATCCACAGCCAGTCCTGCGCGGCCCATTCGGGGGGCAAAACAGATTTAATAGACATGTATCTTTTCCTGTGATACAAACATCAAGTGATATTCGAGGAAATGTATCATGAGCAAGTATCAGGCGCTCGCGCGTTACCTGAATGGACTGCCGGACGATAGCTGGGATGCGCAGCTTCCTGAAATCGAAAAGGTGCTCGGTTTTGTGTTGCCCAAAAGTGCCTATACCTATCCCGCCTGGTGGTCCAATCAGGACGGGTCACACAGCCAGACGCGTGGCTGGAGAGATGCGGGATGGGAAACCTGCAACGTCAATCTGCGGGCCAAGCGAATCAGCTTTGTCCGCGTTGGAAAGCGCAAGTCGGCCTCGGCCAAAGCTGCGACAAACGATAGTCCGGCGGGTTCTGGTTCTTCCGACATAGAGAAGCTAATTGCGTCGGCCCGCGAGTTGACCGGCATTGTGGACCGCGAGGTCATCATTGCCACCGCCTTGCGGCAAATGATTCAGACTGAAGCGGCCAAGGGCCTTGCTGCGATGGGCGGAAGCGACCGTCAAGCGAAGGCGCCCGAGCGCCGGAGGTTCTGGTGATCCTTGTCGATAGCTCGGTCTGGATTGATCACCTTCGCGCTGCCGACCCCCAGTTGAACCTTATCCTGCTTCAGAGTGATGTGATCCAGCATGGCTTCGTAACGGCCGAATTGGCGCTGGGGACGATTGCCAACCGGCAATTGGTCATCTCTCGCCTTGCCGCCCTGCCGCAGGTGGAGCCGGCAGAAGAGGATGACCTGCTTACCTTTATTGGCAACGCCGCCTTGCCCGGAACCGGCATTGGCCTTGTCGATGCGCACCTGCTCTACGCCAGCTGCCACCACCAACATCAGCTTTGGACCAGAGACAAGCGCCTGCGGGCACAGGCCGAGAAACTCGGCTGCGCCTACAGCAAGACCTGATCAGCAGCCCTTGTCGGCCGCCTTGCAGCTTTCATCCCGCACGCCGCGGAATTCGTCGCCGTCGTTCCAGTTCGGCCAGCTTTTGCTCGTCGCCATCATCCGGCCCAGGCGGTAGTAGAGCTGGAGGTCGGCCATCACGCCCGACCAGTCCCACGCCGCGTTGAATTCGTCCTTGGGGCCGTGATAGCGATTGTCGGTGTAGTCCTTGGCGACCGCCTCGCCCGCCGCGCGGCCACCCTCGATCAGGTCCTGTCCGCCGTCGATATAGAGCATCGGCACGCCGAGCTTGGCGAAGGCGAAGTGGTCCGAGCGGTAGTAATAGCCCGCTTCGGGCTTGGGATCGGGGGTCACGGTGCGGCCATCGGCCTTGAGCGCGGCATCGAGGAACCGGTCGAGCGCCGACTTGCCGAAGCCCACCGCGGTCACATCCTTGGCCGGGCCGGCCATCTGCAGCGCGTCCATGTTGACCCCGCCCACGGTCTGCGTCAGCGGGAAGACCGGGTTGGCGGCGTAGTAATAGGCGCCAAGCAGGCCCGATTCCTCGGCGGTCACCGCAAGGAACACGAGCGTGCGGCGCGGCGCGCCGGCCTTGGCGTGCGCCTCGGCCAGCGCGACCAGCGCCGCGGTGCCGGTGGCATTGTCGACCGCGCCGTTGCAGATGTCGTCGCCGTCGCGTGCCGGCGTGCAGCGCCCGAGATGATCCCAGTGCGCGGTGTGGAGCACATATTCCTCCGGCGCCTCGCTGCCCGGCAGGATGCCGATGATGTTGTGCGAGGTGAAGCTGCGCATGGTGCTGGCAAAGCTGGTCGAAGCGCTCAGCCCGAGCGGCACCGGCTTGAAGCCCTTGGCCTGCGCCGCCTTGGTCAGCGCGTCGAGATCCTGCCCGGCAGTCTTGAGCAATTTGCGCGCCGCGTCCTCGGTCACCCAGCCGTTCATCTGGGTGCGCGGCGGGGGGTTGTCGCCATACTGGGGATAGGCCTGCGGGCCGGTCCACGAGCTTTCGACGACGTTCCAGCCATAGGCGGCAGGCTCGGTCTGGTGGACGATCAGCGCCGCAGCCGCACCCTGTCTTGCTGCCTCTTCGAACTTGTAGGTCCAGCGGCCGTAATAGGTCATTGCCTTGCCGCCGAACGCGCCTTCGAGGCCTTCGGTCTGCCAGTCGGGATCATTGACGAGGATCACCACCGTCTTGCCCTTCACATCGACCCCGGCATAGTCGTTCCAGCCCTTTTCGGGCGCGTTGATGCCATAGCCAACGAACACCAGCTCGCTGTTCGCGATCGCGGTTTTCGCGTCCTCGCGATAGGTCACGCCGACCCAGTCCTTGGCGAAGGTGAGCGAGAGATTGCCGTTCTTGCCGGTGATGGCGAGCGGGGCGTAGTCCTTGCCGGTGATCTCGACCAGCGGGACATCCTGCACCCACGAGCCCCTGTTGCCCGGCTGCAGCCCCGCCGCCTTGAAGCGCTCGGTCAGCAGCGCGATGGTCTTTTCCTCGCCCGGGGTGCCGGGCATCCGGCCCTCGAATGCGTCACTGGCGAGCAGGCGTGTGACGTCCTTGATGGTCGCTTCGGCAATGTCGCCTGCTTCGACGTCGGGGATGTCGAGCGCGGCGCTCGCTCCGCCCATTTCGGGCAGGCTGACGCACGCCGCCAGCGCCAGGGCGCCTGCGGCAATGATCCCGAGGGTGGCAAATGGGGTGCGCATGGCTGGTGTTCTCCTGCTGCGGCCGATCGGCCTTGCGCGCCTCAATTGCAGAGCCGCAGGCGGCGCGCAAGCGCGCCCTCGTGCAGCGGAGCGATAGGGCAACCCGACACCTCTTGCGGGCATGGCCTGCTGCCGCCAGAGAGGCGGGTGATGGGAGAGACTCAAGGTCCCGACTGGCAAGGCGCGCTGGCCCGCGCCCGCGCCCACGCGCCGTTTCTGACGCGCGCGCTTGCGCGTCAGCCGGAGCTTGCCGCACTGCTCGCGGCCGGAGAGGGCGAGGCGGCGCTGGCATGGGCGCTGGCGCAAGGCCAGCATCCCGACGCCGAAGTGGCGCTGCGGCGCGAGCGGCTGGCGCTTGCCGCCGCGCTCGCGGTGGGCGATCTGGCGGGCGCTTTCCCGCTCGCACGCGTGGTGGGCGAACTCACCGGTTTTGCCGACCGCGCGCTGGACCGCGCGATCCGCACCGCGATTGCCGAGCGCACCGGCGCGGACAGCACGGCGGGTTTCATCGCGCTTGCGCTCGGCAAGCAGGGGGCGGGCGAGCTCAACTACTCCTCCGACATCGACCCGATCTTCCTCTATGATCGCGAGCGCCTGCCGCGCCGCGCCAGCGATGATCCGGGCGAGGCGGCGCAGCGTTATGCCAGGCGGATTGTGAGCCTGCTCTCGGGCAACACCGACGAAGGCTATGCGCTCAGGGTCGATCTGCGACTGCGTCCGGCGAGCGAGATCAGCCCGCTCTGCGTGCCGGTCGGCGCGGCGCTGGCGCATTATCAGGGGCAGGCGCTGGCGTGGGAGCGCGCCGCCTTCACCCGCGCCCGCGCGGCGGCGGGGGATGTGGCGGCGGGCGAGGATTTTCTCGCGGCGATCCGACCCTTCGTGTGGCGCGGCCAGCTCGATTTCGGCGCGATCGAGGAGATCAGCGCGCTCACCCACCGCATCCGCGACAGCCATGCAGGCCCGCCTGCGCCGGGGCCGCATTTCGACGTGAAGCGCGGGCGCGGCGGGATCCGCGAGATCGAATTTTACGCCCAGACCAACCAGCTGATTCACGGCGGGCGCGATCTGTCGCTGAGGGTGCGCGGCACGCGCGCGGCGCTCGATGCGCTCGCCGCTGCCGGATGGATCGCGCCCGAGAATGCGCTCACGCTGGGCGCGGCCTATGACCGGCTACGCGACGTCGAACACCGCTTGCAGATGGTCAATGACCGCCAGACCCATGCGCTGCCCGAGGGCGACGCGCTCGACAATGTTGCGCAGCTAGACGGGCTGGCGGACGGCGCGGCGCTGGTGGCGGAATTGACCGAGCTGACAGGCCGCACCGCGCGCATCTACGAGCAGCTGATCGGCGCGCGCTCGGCAGCCCCCGCCCCCGCCCCTGCGGCAGCGGCGAACGATCTGGCGCAGGAACTCGCCGCGCTCGGTTTTGAGGAGCCCGAAACCCTCGCCGAGCGGATCGAGGGCTTTCGCGACGGACGCCATGCCGCGATCCGTTCCCCGCAGGCCTTGGCGGCGTGGGACCGGCTCGCGCCCGCGCTCATCCGGGCGATGGCGGCAAGCGATGATCCGATGCGCGCGATCAATCGCTGGGAGCGCATCCTCGAACGCGTGCCCAGTGCGATCACCACCTTCCGCCTGCTCGATGCGCGGCCCGATCTCACCCAGCGGCTGGTCGCCGCGCTGACGCTCGCTCCGGTGCTGTCGGACGAGTTGGCGAGGAAGCCCGAACTGCTCGACACACTGGTCGATCGCTACGCGCTCGAACTGCCGGGCGACATTGCGGCAATCATGGCGCGGATGCGCGGCGCGGCGGTGCGCGACGATTACGAGGCGCTGCTCGATGCGATCCGGGTCGTCACCGGCGAGATACGCTTCGCGCTCGGCATCCAGCTGATCGAGGGGCTGGCCGATCCGCTCGACATTGCCCGCGCGCTGTCGCGCACCGCCGAGGCTGCGCTCCAGCTCGCCGCCGATGCGACGGCGCAGGAATTTGCCGCCAAGCATGGCCGGATCGCAGGCAGCGAATTGCTGATCCTCGGGCTCGGACGGCTGGGCGGCGGGGCGCTGACCCATGCCTCCGACCTCGATATCGTTTACCTGTTCACCGGCGATTTCGCTGCCCAGTCCGACGGCCCGCGTCCCTTGGGCGGCACGGTCTATTACAACCGCCTCGCCAGCCGCGTCAGCGCCGCGCTCTCGGTGCCGACGGCGCAGGGCGCGCTCTACGAGGTCGATACGCGCCTCAGGCCGCAGGGCAATCAGGGGCCGCTGGCGGTGAGCTGCGAGGCATTCGGCAAGTATCAGCGCGAGGCGGCCTGGACGTGGGAGCATATGGCGCTGACCCGTGCACGGGTGCTCTATGGCTCGCAGGCCGCGCGCGCCGAGCTTGGCGCGGTGCTCGACGAAATCCTGCGCGCGCCGCGCGACAAGGCGATGCTGCGCGATGCGGTGCTCTCGATGCGCAGCGAAATGGCGCGGCACAAGCAGCCCGGCGGCCCGATCGATGCCAAGCTGATGCGCGGCGGGCTGGTCGACTGCGAGTTCCTCGTCCACTACCTGCAATTGAAGGGCGAGACCGCGGGCGGTGCGCCGCTGGCCGAAGCGCAACCGCTGGCGCTCGATCCCGATCTTGCAGTGGCGCTGGGCGGGCTGGTCGCGGCGGGCCTGCTTCCGGCCGATCTGCCCCAGCCGCACGCCTTGATGAGCCGGATGCTGGTGGCCGGACGCCTGCTCGCCCCCGATGGCCGCGAACCCCCGCCGAGCGGCGCGCGGGCGCTGGCGCGGGCCTGCGGGTTCGATAGCTACGCGGCGCTGCTGGAAGCCTTCGGCGCGGCGCGGCGCGGCGTGGCGCAGGCGTGGAAACAAATTCTGGGCACGGACATTCTCGAAGATGAACAGGAGACCGATTGATGAGCAACTTCCCCGGCGTCGGCGACGCCATTCCCGATATCGCCATGGAAACCCCCGAAGGCGGCCAGGTGAAGCCCTCGGACTTTGCCGGATCGAAGCTGGTGATCTTCTTCTATCCCAAGGACGACACCCCTGGCTGCACAACCGAGAACAAGGATTTCTCAGGCCTGAAGGCCGATTTCGACGCGGCGGGGACGAAGCTTCTCGGCGTGAGCAAGGATCCGGCCAAGAAGCACGCCAAGTTTATCGCCAAGCACGGCCTCACCGCGCCGCTGGCGAGTGATTCCGAAGAAGGCGGGCTGTCCGATGCACTCGGCGTGTGGGCGGAAAAGCAGATGTACGGCAAGACCTATATGGGCATGGTGCGCGCGACCTATCTGGTGGATGCCTCGGGCAAGATTGCGCGGATCTGGGACAAGGTGAAGGTCGCCGGCCACGCCGAAGACGTGCTCGCCGCGGCCCAAGCGCTTTAACCTCAGCCGCTCTGAACCGGGCCATGACCTCGGTTGCCAGCGCCATCCGCGCCGCCCTGCTTACGCCTGCGCCGCGCGCCAAGTGCTTTGCCGCGCGCGAGGTGGCGCGGGCGTGGCGCAAGGGCGCGCTGGACTGGCGGTTTGACGTCACGATGCCCGATACCCCGGCCTGGCCCGATTCGCCCGAACTGCTGCCCCCCGGCCAGATGCCCAAGCGCCGCAGGGGCGGGTCTGAGGCCGGACGAATCGCGCTGTGGCACAGCCTGGCGCATATCGAATTCGTCGCGATCGACCTCGCGCTCGACATGGCAGGACGATTCGGCGCGGCAATGGGCGAGGAGTTCGTCGGCGATTTCCTCGATGTTGCGGCGGACGAGGCGATGCATTTCGCGTTGCTCGCCCGCAAGCTCGAATCACTCTTCAGCCACTATGGCGCGCTGCCGGCCCATGCGGGTCTGTGGGAAGCGGCTTATGCCACGCGGGGCGATGTCGCCGCGCGGCTGGCGGTGGTGCCGATGGTGCTCGAAGCGCGCGGTCTTGACGTCACTCCGGCCACGCTCGAACGGGTCGAAGCGGCGGGCGATGCGCATGGCGCAAAAATTCTCAAACGCATTCTTGACGACGAAATCCGACACGTTGCTTTTGGCACCAAGCACTTCTTGCGCTGTGCCGCGACGGAGCGTGCAAGCCCGCAATCCCTTTGGCAGACCCTCGTAAAGCGCCACTTTCGGGGCAGCATTAAGCCACCGTTCAACGACTCAGCGCGTCTTGCAGCCGGTTTGTCGCGGGAATTTTACACAGAGATTGCACATTAACGACTCACCCGGATAACCACGATCCAGCAGAAGCGCGCAAAAGACGTGCTCAACAATCGAACGGCGCCAAACGCCGAAATCGAGGACCGGGTCAGTTATGAAGTTTGCCGCGCGTTACATGTCGAAGCTGGTCGCCCTGTGCGGCGCAGCATTCCTGGTTTCCGCCGGCGCAGCTCCCGCTTTTGCCAACACCGCGAATTCCACCACCACCGCCAGCGCCGACATTGTCGAGCCGGTGCGCCCCGAGCAGGTCGATCCGCTCGCAAGCGGTGACCAGCGCTTCAAGTCGCTGTTTTCCAGCTGGACCGCGATCGAGCGCACCAGCCCGCAGGCCGGCAG
>Ga0164292_10000847_pt1 | contig 24428 bp, 19 predicted proteins | sample GEODES117metaG_FD_111486 | JGI IMG/M metagenome (GOLD analysis project Ga0164292, IMG submission 111486) | Eutrophic lake water microbial communities from Lake Mendota, Wisconsin, USA - GEODES117 metaG | ecosystem: Environmental > Aquatic > Freshwater > Lake | place: USA: Lake Mendota...
AGTTTTATCAAATCCATATTTTTTTAAAACATTTACAGCAACACGATCCATGAATTTTTCATCACCCGAAAATACAATCATTAAATTATTAGTTGTATTAATCAAGTTACCTGTTTTAGGATCTCGGTTTGCTCCGCTATCAAATCCTAATTTATTTTCTAGATCGCTTAAATTCTGCTCAGTTAGATTCTTAGTGCCGAATCTACGCATATTTTCTTTTAAAGTTTGTTTCAATGATTTTTTCATTATATCCTTTTTTATATGAATAGTGTAATCAGTAAAAAGTGCCAACATTACTGCTAGCACTAATTAAATTGTTATTTAAAAGTATTTTTTAATAACTCATCAGTATTACCATCATCATCGAGATCTAACACATCTGGTGCATTTTTCTTTATTTTATCATAGTTTACAACAAATGAATCAATAGCATTTTCTAATTTTTTATCAATTGCAGAATCATATGTAGATGTATATCCGCCTTTTCCGGTAGGATAATTAAATTGTTGTCGCATCACATCAATTTCTTTCGCTGTTTCTGGATCTAACTGTTTAACTTTATTATACACAGCTTGCCACTTATTTTGTAATCCTCTATGTCTATTGCTACTGTATACTCCAATTAATATGCCTCCTGCAACTGCAAATGATAATAATATCTTATCTTTTACTGATGTATTTTCGATAAGAAACTGATCATATATATCTAAATTTTTAGTACCAAAACGACGCATATTTTCTGCAAGTAAGTTGTTTTCGTTTTTCATTGTGTCCTTTTTTTTTATAAATATCAGTTCCAAGAAATTTTCTTGAAAAATAGCAAATCAATAACACGATATCCTATAGGATCAGTAAGTATGAATGAATTCTGATACATGTTCCAATCTAGTTGATATGTTTTATCTATAATTCCATTGTTAACAGAGCGAATAACTTCGTTAAGTGCATTTACGGTGTACAATGTATTTGTTTCTTTTTTTCGGTGTATGCTGATTGTGTTCTGTCCTCGCTGAGTCCCAGCATCAGCATTGTATGTGCAATACAAATTGTTTGATGCATTTGCGTTTGCAAATACAAATATTCTTTTTTCTGGTATCACGTAGCTTTGTTGTACATATTCTACAACAATGTTTATATCTGATTTATGTGCAAATGTGCATAGTAATTGTGTTTTCACCACTCGTCTTCCTCATTAATTTCTTCAGTTAAATCAGAATCTTCGGCTCCGATTGATTTTTCAATTATTCTTATTCTTCCTGCATCACAAACCACAAAGCGGAATTCATTTGTTAGTCGCACTCGGTCTTTTCTAAATACAATAAATTGCAAGTCGCCTTTTGTGATTGAATCAACTGCCGCTTGTAAATCCGTATTAAACAGATTTGGTTCGCGTACATATTTTAGCCGGCGTAGTTCGGTGTTAACATATGTTAATGATTGGCTGTCGTCATCGATAGGTTTTATAGTAATTGAACCGTCTGAATTTGTTGCGATTGGTTCAATTGACAATTCAACTGGTGTTGCATTCGGTCCTCGCAATATTACATTGGTAAATCCTTTTATATCTGAATTGATGGTGTTTGCTTCGCGATAAAATGTTTGCAACATTGCATTGTCTTTAAAATTCAAATTACCAGATAGTATAAATGACTTACGCTTATCTAGATAATCGATGGCTTGTAATAGTTCTGGATGAAATATTTTATGGAAATCAAACTTTGGATTTTCAATTGTACCTCGGAGTTGATCGATACGTTTTAATGTGGTTGTAATTTCATCCCAAAAACCAAAATTTGTTACGCTTCCTTTAGTACCTAAACGAATTGATGCAAATTTTGCTGTCCCACCGGTATAATCTTTTATCTCGTATTGGTTGCCGTTTTGATCCATATCATATGTTGCACCAGCTCCATTAATTTTTGAATTGTTAAATAAAATTGCTAGTAATATTTCACCTTTTCCTAATCCTTTAGTTTCTAATCTAAACAATTCATTTAGAAACCCAGATCGAAAATTAATTGTATTTAATATGTCTTCGGTTATATCTGAATATGAATATAAAATTGCCGCAAACTCAACACATTTAGATTGGTCCATTGAATTTAAAAAACTAATTACGGCCGAATCTGCATCAGTTGGTAATAATTTTAAAAATTGACGAAACTCATCTAATTTATTTGCTTGTTGTAATATTTGTATCAGTACTGGATTTTCAATTGTTTCTACGTCAACTGATTCTGTTATGATTGGTGCTAATCCTTTTGCATGATTAACTATTCGGTCTCGAGTTTCACGTGAAAATGTAGTCATTTCACTCAATACATCACATAAAATTGTGTAATCGGAATCTGTTGTTGGATATCCCTTTGGTAGTCGGAATTGCCATTCTGTAAGTATTGAGTCGATATTCATAACGATATAGTATTCATTTTACTATAAATATTACCAACTTGTGTTTTCACCGGAAAATTACCTTGCTCTAACACTGTTTTTATAGCTGGTATCATTTCTTTGGCTTCATGCATTGGCATATCAAATAAAAGTGAATCGTATGTATATAAAATTAGACAAGTTTCTCGTCCTTGCAATACAGCTTGAACCGATTGCATTTTTTGCACAGATACTTCGGTTTCAGTGGCTTGCAAATAATAATTAAACAATTTGTTGGCTGTCATATTCTGCACGGCATCTTTGTTTATTCGGCGTTGCAGTATTGGAGTTTTAGCATGGCCCTTAGCTTTCCATGTTGCCCACAAACCATATATGAAATCATTGACTTGCTTGAAGAACGGTATTTGTAAGAATTCGTGATCAATCCCACCATATAATAATCGAAACGTTATCTGTTTGCTTTGTTCATATTGTTCTGTGGTTAATTGGGTGGTATCAAAATAGAATCGACCAAAATATTCATGCACACTTCCTGCCGGCAAACTATATCCAATTAATCGGGCAATCAATCGCACGTGATATGCATCAAAATCCATTTCAACCAATGCCCCTCGATCAAATCTAGATATGAATGCATCTCTGGTGCCATCTTCTTTGTTCATTGCAGCAAAGTTGAATCCTCTAAATGCATTGCTAGGTCTTCCGGTGGTTGTATGATAATGATAGTTAGTATACACGTATCCGTTAGTTTGTAGTTCTGGCATTCTGAAATTCTCAGTAACATGCAATCCATTTTGTTCTATCTGTGCAAATGTCTTTGGATATATTGAATTGAATTGTAAATATGATTCCGTTAATTTTACATTCATACACATAGGCCATGCATATTTACGTATTTTCTGACACATGGCCAATTGATTCATGATTGGAACTAATGCATTGATATTAGGAAATGTAGTATGTCTTCTCCAATAAAACTGATGGGCTGGTGTATAATAATGTGTTTCATCATATGCTTCTCCGTAAGTAAACCACCACAAAGTCTTTACATCCCATACGGCATCGTTTCCGCCTATTTGAAGCCACTGTTTTTTATCATATATAAAGATATCCATTAGGTCTAGAAATCGTTGTAGATGCTCAGTAAAGCCGTTTATTTGTTCGACATGGCGAATTGGCACAATGCGTTCTACGTCATCTTCCGTATACACATATATACATGATAGCTGATTAATCGATGCATGCTTTTGATGATCTGCAAATACTGGAACTAGTAATGTTTTGCGTCCTCGAATATATTCGAATAATGCATCTAAATCTAATTCAGTATCTACTATCATACATTAATATAATAATGATAATAAATCAAGTTTCCAAATTACCGGTTAATATCTTTTGGGACAAGATATGTTATGTCAGAATAATATTGTAATGGATCGGTTAAAACTTTTGATATTCCAGCCAACGACGTTTCAGCTGATTTAATCTGATTTGTATTTTTAGTTTGTACACCTTGTATAAAAACCATGTTTGATTGACTGTCTTCGATTGGCCCGGAAATATACCATTGCATTTTGATTGCTGAGTATAGTGCAGGATCAATTTGTTTGGATTGCCACATATTAAATTGCGGTTCATCAATTTCAATGATTTTTGATTCATTGACTTTTTTAATAAAATATCTAGTATAAGAGCCAGCCTTTAATTGTTCGGCGGTTGGTGCATTGAGTGCTGATACTGGTTGTGTATATGTTAACTTTAACTCTCGCTTCAATGTTTCATACTCAACGTTCTTGGCCGTAATATTTTTGTATACAATTAATTTTTTCGATGTTTTTGAGTCCCAAGTTGCACCTGTATATACTTCGCCTGTTAAATATGTATGATACAGTCCACGATATTCAGTATTATCTTGCAACATGTATTGCATACCAGATGTATACAAATTGTTTGTAATCTCATCGGTTGTATAGTATAGTTTTAGTCTCATGTTAATTAATACTTGATTTCATTACACATCTAATTGTTGTTTGCCATTGTCCATCACTCGATACAGTATGTGTTATACTTATAATTCCAAAAACTGTGTTGATACGATATTTTAATGGCAATGCATCAAATGTTAAAGTATCACCATATCTAAATCCATTTATCCCATCAATTGTAAATTCTACCGTAAATGGAAATATTGGTGCAGTTAGTTGCTGTGATTTTCTTATATCATCAGTTGGATATTTTATGTATGATGATAATGCCTTATACAATGCTTGTGATTTTTCTGGTACTTGTGGAGCTTGTGCAAATAATTGTTTAGTTTCGCGAAGCTGTTTAACAATATCACTATGTTTGTCTTTATACTTTTGCAATATAAGATTAATTGTATCAGGATCATTTGAACTATACATTAAATTCAAATAAGGTGCTAAATTTTCTTCTGTAACATCGGCATTTCCGCTATTTAAAACATACATCAATGTTTTTGCATTATCTGGTAATGTTGCTGAAATTTTAAAATCTCGCACTATAGTACCATTTTCGTGATTTGCTAACATGGGAACTGAGTATGGTGTTACTACGGTTGGTTTATCGGTTGCCCCTGTTAATATAGTTTTTTGATAAAACTTATCAATATACATTAATTTTGTTTCATCTAATGGATATGTTTCCAATGACATTCCAATTGCATTACCAGTAGCATATGATATTTTTGCAGATACTTCTTTAAGAAATTGTGATAATGTAAAATTCTTTTTACCACCAGCAGTTAATCCAGATTTTCCATCTTCGCCATTTAAAATATTTTGAATTGTTATTAGATTTATAAATATTCTAGATGCAAAAATTTTATTGGAATCAATTGCCTGAGCGGTTGTTGCTACACCTGGCCATGCATCTAGTAATCCGAAACGATTAGTATTAGTCGAAATGTCTTTATAATATTGTAGCGAGGCCCCGGAACCAGCCAATTGGTTTCGCTGGATCTGTTCCGCGGAACTATAACTATTCATTCCGCCAGCTGTATTAGTTTCTTTTGGTAGCAACAAAATTTCATCTGGAATACATGATACTAGATGCGGATAATAATTACTACATGAAAATTGATCATCACAAATAATTTGTGCGTCTTTTACTGTGCTATTAACTTTTGTACTAACTAAATAATCATTAATGAATTGAATTAACGCGCCAATTGTAATATATCTATTAAACTTAGTAACTGACAATGTTCCTTGTACGATAGAATTCTCGCTATTGTATGGACGAAATGGTTCTCCATATAAAATATATTGATCGGTTACATTTGATCGGGCTTGTTTAGGTGTTTGATATCGTATTATTCCGGTAGGTTCTGCAAATTGTGCTGGTACAACTAATCCATCTACAATATCATGCAATGCCGTGTAAAATGTAATTTGTTGAGTAGCACTAATCGATGCAGTTCCTGCCGTTGGCGGAGGCGGCGTATTAACTGCAGGGGTCTTTTTAGGTATAGGTGGCATCCACATTGATATATCAGTGTACACATTGCTAGCACCACGCAACTGTATTGATGCATCGACTTGACCATTAGGTTGGTATGAAAAATCAAATGTTGTTATTACTCCTTGAAATGAATATTCGTTCATTTTTCGGATTTCTTTTTCAAGATTATCTAAATCCCATTTTGGATATAGTTCTTTTAATTTTTCTTTGATTGGAATTGATGTTTTACTAAGTAGACCAGCATTACCTTCAGTATCTCTAGAAAGTATTGCAGAATCAGGGTGCACTATATCAATTTTAACAAAGCGACCTGGACGAAACCATGTTTCTTCTATCCCATCTAAATCTCGCTCTGGGTTTGGTATTGTGATTTGTATGGTTGCTGAATTTAATAGGCCCTGTGCATGGTCTGACATTTGAATATCAACCCCAGTAATTACTGGGCCAATTCGACGAGACTGGTCGATCTGGGTAGTTGTTTTTGAATAGGCTTTGCCATTTGTGTCAAAAGATAGATTTCCATTTTTATCTTTAGCAATATTGGTAACATCATATTTGTTATCATTCAAATAGCCATCAGGTCCGGTTGGCAAATATCTACCAGATCGAAGCTGTGCGCCTCCTAATATTCCATATGATTCTGCAATTTCATTAGGATTACTAGATCCAGACTGATATGCTGTAAGTTGTACATTGGCAATTTTACCGACCATAAAATCTATGTCAGCAGTGCTTCGTGTTTTTCCAGAATTACCTCGATAGTTTAATTCAACTTGTAAATTTGGATCTACTTCTGAATGAAATATAAAACTCATCTTAAACTGTTTGCGTTATTAATTATTTGTTGTAAATTGTTCGTGCTTGGAATTCTTAATCGAGATTCAGTTGGTATTACTAGTGTTCCTTTACCAATACCATTAGCTGTTGCAATAACCCACCATTTTGATGCATCGCCGTAAAATTTATCGGCAAGTTTATCTAAACGTTCTATGCTGGTTGTTACAATATAAACATCATCAGCTCCATATGGTATTACTGGAACAATTGTTGTTGTTAAATATCGAGGCCCATTTGATTTTTTTAATACTTGTGTGGTGGCATATCTACTCATAGTTTTCCTTGTGTTTATCCAACAGTACCTGTTATCTTATTTTTTCGTTGGTTTCTGCGATCTTCTCGCGCGATATCTTTCAGCGATGGAATTGTATCAACATTATCTAATGCATCACTTAACCAATTATCATTGCCTCGTTTTGGAGTCCCACTACCTTCATCGAATTTTTTAGCCAATGTATAGAAACGGCCGCCTTTTTGTGGAAGATGATCAGATATCATAGTAAAACTACAACGCACTGTTACTTTGAATGGCACTTCCATCATTGTAGGGTCGTTTTCAATGTTTATTTCCCAACTAGTATCAGCATCATGCAGTGTGTAATCTAATGTTGTTAATAGTACAGGTTGTTGTACAAATAAATCACCCACTGTTATTCGCATCCATGGTGCTTGCATGGCAATACTGTCCGGTAAATATGTTGGAGCAGTGTAGCCGGCTAATGCATTTAGTTTTCTCCAAATTGGTTGTAGTTCATCGCGATCAGTTGCATAAACTGTAAAGTCTAAACTTACATCTCGATTGAATCCAGTATACTGATAGTTAGGATCTGCTCTGCCTATCATTGTTATTGGTGTCCAATTGCCTTGGAATGAATCTGACAATGAGCCTAATGTAGCTCGAAACACAATGATATCATCAGTGGCAAGTGCATCACCATTAACTAGTTTAGGTCCGGTCATATAAAATTTTATAAAATCTTGAGTAATTCCGGCCTTATTTAAAAGTTTGCCAATAATCGGACCTTGTAAGTCACTAAAAACTGGATTCCATTCGTATGCATGTGAAATTGTGCGTTGACTAAAATCAATCACACTAACACGGTCTCCACGAAATGGTGTTACTTTTTCTAGTATTTTTTTAGTTCGAATCCATTTCCCAGGAGCATATGCTGGTTTTTTTAATGTTCCGCCTGTAAGACTAGCTGCTATATTATTAGCAATATCTGCAGTTGAAGTGACGCCAGGTAACCATTGTTTTGCTACATGGCTTCGTGCAGTAAAATCAGATCGTATTGCCCCAGCAGCATCATGAAATCCCCAACCATATTTAGTATTCAAATTGATTATTGAATATGCTCCCGCCGGCGTTAATGATGCTGCAGCATACGCAATTGCTATTCCACTACCACGTAATCCAGCACTAGCTCCATCTAATCGTCTAGGTAATACTGCCGAGCCAACTGAATCAGCGTTGTATCTAGCACGGAAATCTGCATATGTAACGCCTGGAATTCTGCGTAATTGTCCTAGATCTAATGTTGAATATGTTGCCGATAAACTGTTTTCGATGTTATCTGCAGCTGCACTGGCAACTTGACTTATTTGCGGAATACCCATAGCTGATGCCATACCTAATCCAACTGTACTTAAAAGTTTTGCAGCTGAACCGCCTAAATTTATATTGGTGCTAGATGATTGTGGTGCCTTCCAATTTACGGCTTTACTAGCAGTAAATGTTAACTGCTCGTCGCCAAAATATGGAGCTGCTGGATTATTTATGTTAGCACCAGCTGGCGCAAAATCTATAGTTATCGGCGGCGTATTAAATACTCCGGGCAGTATTATCGGATTTGGATTTATTAAAGGTATTATTGCTGTTGATGGATTATTATAAACGATACCGGGCTTTGAATCCGGTATATTAAATGGTGCATTAAATTGCGGATTAGGTTTATATGTTGGATTATTGGTAATATAAATTTTATCTGGAAGTATATTGAATGGGGCATTAAATTGTGTACCTACAGTTGATGGATTTAGATAAATTTTATCTGGAAGTATATTGAATGGTCTGGTGAATTGTGTGCCTGCCATTAATGTTGGGTTACTCATATTGTTCCTTAACTAAAATAAGATGTATTCATGCCCTCACCAAAACTAGATCCTTGTTTTAGTGCTCGTGTTTGTTGTTGTATTGCTGTTACAATTGCAGTAGCCATTTGCATGATATCTGCATTACCGCTAGATGAACTAGTTCCTATATTAGTTCCTATGGCAACACCATCATTTTCCTGAAACCCTACTGTTCCAGCTGGCATTGAAATTACACCCCCTAATCCGGGAGGGATGATAGCATCTTCTACGACTGTAGTTAGTGCGCCATTGCCTTGTGTTGAATTTACTATTGTCGATCCTGCCGTTGATTTTGCTTCACTTAGTAGCTGGGTTTTTTTTCCAAATATTTGAGCTGACATAAACGTTTTACCTAGAGTTTTTAATTCGTCAGGTTTTAATTCTAGAAATGGATTATTTTTTTCTCGTTTTAATGATTCATCTTGCATGGATTTTTGTAATGCTGATATTACTGCAAAATTATTTTTTAAATCAGTGCCTTCTAACATCATCATGATTTTCAGGTCTTGCAAAACTTGTAACTGTTGCGCGGCTATTTCATTAGTAGTTCGCGTATCATGTTCGTCAGCTTTCATTATTTTAGCAATATCTTCTGAATCAGCATTTACTGATTTTAACGCACTCATTAACTCATCACCAACTAACGTGAAATTAATCCCATCCATTCCAGCTTCTTCTAACAGTTTCTTCTTCTGTAATGCTCTCGATAATGTAGCCTCGTCTGTTCCTAGCAACTCAGACATTTGACGTCTAGCAATTAAATTGGTACTTAAAACATCGCCTTCTTGTTCTAGTATAGTCTTCAATATATCAGCTTGATCTGATGCTTTCCCTGCAATAGTTGCTTGTCGATACGCATCTGTCAAACTCTTGCCTCGCAAATTTGCTTGAGCTTTTTCATTTCCTACTAATCGACGTCCACTTAAAAGTTGATATTCTAACTCTTGTCCAATGCTTGATTCAATATTTAAAAGGGTATCACCTGTTTTAGCCATTTGTGCTAATGAAAATCCTAGTTGTTTAGCTTTAAGTGATGCAACCTCAAGCTCGCCTGGTATGCGACCAAATTGTAATTGAACATCTGCAGTAGTTTGTGCAATGTCAGATACAATCGAATTAAAGACTCCAACTGTACCCTTAGGATCTAATGCTTTGGCAATTTCATCTGCTACTTGTATTTGAGTAGCTGCATTCTTGCCTGTTTGTGTAGCGTATGATGAATATGAATTTGCTAATTCTTCTGATAGGCCTAACTGTGTTTGTAATACATGTTGAGTAGCAATTAATCCTTGATATGTTGTATTATTTTCTTTGTCTAATTGATTAACCGTTGGTATTAACTTGTGTATTGAGCCAGCATACTTATTTGTTTGATCGTTTGTAATACCTAGATTTTTACCTATTTTTTGAAAACTATCTGCTAATTTTGCAGCTGATATACTATTAACTCCGAATGTTTTATTTATAGCCGAATTTCGGATTTCTAAAACAGACATTGATTTATTTATTTCATTGATGGATTTAGCTAAAAATTCATTGGTTTGAATTACTTTATCTAATCCTCGAGATATTTTACCGGCTATTGACAGTCTCGCATCCATACTGTCAACTGCATTTAATAATGCATCGACGGATAATTTAGCAATCCGAGTTAAATTTTCTAAATCAGCTAGTGCTTTTTTACCATCATCAAATATATCACTATGCCTAGGTTGATGCTTTAATCTATTTATAATATGTGAAGTATTGTGCTGCATATACATTTCAATTTATTATAAATATTAACGTGTGGGTTTTCTGGTTTTTCTGCGTTCTTCAATTTCTTGTTTGATGCGTTCTTCCTCATCTTCCCGGTCGCGGTGCATTTTATTGATTTTACTTATATAAAATTTACGCAAAAATATTGGCATTGTGTAAATGGTGTCCCAGTCCCATCGACCGTCACCCCACCAAATTAGGTTGAATATTGATTCGTGTAGTTGTACTCGGTCTTCTGGTTTAAAACCAAAAAAGGTCTGTTCCAATTGGAAATGTTGATTGGAAGACGTCTCCTGTTTCGTCTTCAAACTCATACGAAGTAATTAAGCCAGGTACATTTTTCATTACATGTGTTCGAAATGGCTTTGCATCGCGGGATAAAAAATCATAGCGTATAAATTCTTCAATCTCTGCTGTGGATCTAGTGTCATTAACCTGTGTAATTATTTGACTCAATAGGTCCGATACCGTAATATCAGTAGCTGGATCATATGCTAGGTATGAATATTTTATGGTAGTTTGATCTGATACTTGGTATATGATTTCGCCTTCGGTGTCAGATTGCCAAACAATGTCTTTGTATTTTAACTCATCTAATTTAACAACTCGCTCTAGTTGTTTGCCAGTTTTTGGCGATTGAACTAGTACTGGATAATCAGCTCCATATGCTAATATTCGAGCTTGGATAATCAATGCATCTTTATCGCACGGTGCAATCTCACTCACAGCTACCGGAGTAACAATTAATGCTTCAAGCAATTTGTCAAACAATATTTGTTCGCGAATATATGATGTATTTGTTAGTATGTCCTCATCATATGCCGTCATGTGACGCATTTCAATTGTTCCATCGCTTAATGGATGTGTAGTTGGATAAACACGACCTTTACTAACAAGTTGTATAACTACTGATGGTAATTTGCTTTTTTGCTTGTTTTCGTATTGTTGGCGAGCTAGATTGATTATGTCCTGGTTGCCGATTCTGTCTGTTACTTTTGTCATTTGTTTCCTTTATAACTTATTTAATATAAATATACGTACAGTAAAAAAAGGGGCCGGAAAGCCCCTTATTACAATATTTTAATGATTAGAAGTTTAAGAATGCCCAATCGTAACGAAGTGTCATTTCAATGTTGACAACTTCTTCACTGCCCCAATCCAAAGATCCAAAATTTGATTCTGTGATAAAGGCACCATTCAAGATCCATTCTTCAATAACCTCGCCTAATGGAGATAATTGATTGATGCGTATTAATTTTTTATAGAAAGATGAATATCCATCGCGACCTGTTGCTGATTCATGATGCAAACGAACCCATTCCATTACTGATTGAGCTCCGGATGGTACAATTGCATCATACAATGTTACTGAGATAGTATTCCATTGAGTTTTACCTTTAACGTAACGTTTAACGTTGATATGGTCTAATGCAATTTCTCCATTTGTTAGTGAAGGCTTTGCACTTGCTTTAATTAAATACGCCGGAATATCATCAATATACATTATAAATTGATGAGCTTTTTTTGGCTCCCATGAATATGCAGTATTGAATATTTCATTGTCACTCGCAAATGCTAAGTTCGGGTTTATTTGATCACTTAATGCCATTTTATATAATCCTTATGTTTAATATAAATATCAGCAAAGTAAAAAAGGTAGAACCTAAGTCCTACCCTTTATTTTAAATAATTTTACATGTTATTCTGGAAAGCTTGCTCCTGTTGGTTGAATATTGAAATCTAAGATTATAAACTCAGCCGTACGAGTCGGTTGCAAAAATAATTGACCGTATAAAATATTTTGATCAATTATATCAGACGTATTATTAGTTGAATCCATTACAACACGGAAAGCAGATAGTCCTTGCTGAGATTTTACTTGTTCTAAATAAGGATTAACAATGGCTAAGAATCGATTGCGAGTTGCTGTGGTATTTTGTTCGAATACTAAATACTTGGTTGCAGATGCAATATATTTTTTAACTTCAATTAACGCTCTACGCACACTTACACGGTCTAATGCACTTGGTCTTGCTTGTAAGGTCTTTTGTCCCCAAACACAAATACCTTCATTAGGGAAGTTTGCAATAGGATTAATACGAGCTGAATACAATGTGTCGCGCATCGTTTGTGATAAATTCACATAAGTGTCTGTTGCTGAGGTAATTCCTCCACGTGTCAAGCCGGCAGGCGCATACCATGGTGCACCAACTGCATCATTGAATGATATTACTCCAGGCATAACTACTGATGGTGGAACCCATACCGGAACATTCTTATCATTTTTAACGCGAACCCAAGGCCAATATGCTGCTGTATAATTGCTATCTAATGTAGTTAATTGATTGGTAACCGTTGTTAATGTATCAGTAAGTGCATTTGAATCCATTATGTAGAATGTGTCTTGACGTGTTTCACACAAGTTTCTTGCCGCAGTTGTTACATTGCTATGCAAACTATCAATAATACCTGGAGTGATCAACATGTTGATATCGTAATAATCTGCGTTAGCTAACAATGCAAATGCTTTATTATATGCAATTGTACCAGTAGTAGTTGTTCCACTGCAATCAAATCCAAATGTATTTGTGTTAGAAATCCATTTACCAGAATATTTTGGTAAGTTTGGACGAGCTCCATCAAATCCTCCTTGGAAACCAACAATGAATTTACGTGTATTAAATGATATATTAGTTGCAAATGAACCAGAAACTAAAGCTGATTCCAATGAACCTGAATATGCTGCGGTTGATGACGGGAATGCTGCTGCTGCATCTTGATTCACATTACCTAGATAGAAATCGGAATTGCTACCTGTGTTTGAACCAGATGTTGGTACTGGTGCCAAGTAATTCAAGTTGTTGATGTTTGTAAAATCAAATCCAACATAGTTTTTAGGACTATATGTTGTTACAACTTGTGATGTTAAATAAGAAGTAGCCGTTAAATTCAATGAACCAGATGCCATTGGAATTGGCGAATTCATTGCACGGAAACCAAATGGTGCCAATGTGTTGCTGTTTGAACGATTGCTTACACTTGAATCAACTTCTACGCGAATAAATTTAGAAAGATTTGGATAATCTCCATTAACTAGAATATCGCCAGCATCGGTAACTGTTTGATAGCGATCTCCAATTACTAAGGCAATATATCTAGGAGATTGTGGATCTAAATTAACATTGAGAAACGTTTCAACTAAATCTGGTTGGGCGTCTGTATCTTGAGATGAATATGGAGTGTTTGCAATGTTTGCTGTGTTAACTCGACGAACTTCTACTGTAAATGTTGCATACCCAGCTGGATCTGTTACTTCTGGTGATGTTCTAATATCTCGAATACCTACTTTAACCTCAGTGTTAACAGATGTACCATGTGATATTGTGTGAAACTTAAACAAGTTTTTAACAGCAGTACCAATTTTTTGAGATGTAATCCATGGTGTTGCTGCTGATGCATAATCTGTTAAGAATTCATAGTTAGTAAATTCAAACAATTCCATTGTTACTTGTCCAAGATTTGCAAACAAACTGCTAGCAGTTTTATTTTCATATTGAACATATACTGGGTAATCATTTGATTTGGGACTTGACCCAAAAACTTTGTTGATGTATTTGTTGCTTGTGCTAACAATAGAGCCGGAAATTGCAATTGCCTCATCAACTAAAAATGCTCCCGTAAATCCAATTGCGTCATCTTGCGGTGATGTAAAAGAACCAGATACTTTGATTGCAAATGAACCAGAACCAGCATCAGTTAAAATGGAATCTTCAAACAATGGATTTGAATATGATCCTGATGGTAATATTGCTTGTGTTGGGTGTAACACGTGAGTTACTACTTGAACGGCACTAGCGCCAGATCCTGATTTTGCAATGATTGCCAAACCACCATTTGTTAGTTTGTAACCATTTTCATATAAAAGACGTGTTACTGTGATTGAATTCCCATTCTTCAAATAATCTCGAACCACAAACGGTACATATGTGTCATCTGAATAAGATCCAAATGTTGCAACATAATCACCATATGATGAAATTTTTGTAGGAATGAGTGCAGGACCTTTCACGGTTGGTCCGACAATTGCTGCTCCGATTTGGGCAACGGCTCCTGGTAAAAACGATTGATCTACTTCGTTCGTAAATACTCCGGGCGAAACTATTCTTTCTGCCATTTAATATACTCCTTTGATTGATTTATTTATAAATATGATTGGCGTTGTTCAAACCTTATTCTGCCGGAGTAAATGTGCCTGATTGAATATCAATTTGACCTTCGCCGTATGCATCTTTTAGTGATGCTAACAACGTTTCTTCTTGTTGAATTAGTTCATCAGTTTTTGCAATGTATTGATTTTTTGTTTGTTGAATGGATTCGAGCTGTTGTTGTAGTCGATTTTCTTCGATTGTAACATAGCCTAGTTCTGTTGCATTTTGGGCAAATAGATTGCGAAGTGTTTGAATTGCATCTACATGTTGTTTGTCTAATTTTTTTGTCATTGGTAACCTTTCTATTTAATATAATAAATTTTATTGATGATTCAAAGGTTTATGCTAAAGAAACAGATCTCCATCCGCCATTTAACCACACATGCATCTTATATACTGCACCGTTATCTCCAAATATCATTTCACCTTGAACGCCAGTCCATCCGGGAGTGCTACTAACAGTGGTAGGTAAAACAATTGAGCCAGATGGGGTAACTTTGAATGCATCTTTTCTATTATTATCGTCTACTCCATTTCCTATAATAAATAAAGAAGTGGTGTCTCCGTGTGTATTATATTGTCCTGAAACATGTTGGTATGAACCTGATGCTATTGTTTGATTTCCTTCTGCATGTGAACCATCTCCTTGTGCTACTGTGCCATTTCCTTCTGCATGTGAATAGTTTCCTGATGCAATTGTATCAGTTCCTTCTGTATGTGAATAATCTCCAATTGCTTGAGTACCAGCTCCTTCTGCATGTGAACCAACTCCGATTGCTTGAGTACTATTTCCTTCTGCGTGTGAAGAGCCTCCGATTGCTTGGGTGCTCTGACCTTCCGCATGAGAAGAGCCTCCGATTGCTTGAGTACCATTTCCTTCTGCATGTGAATGAGGTCCTAATGATACCGTGTTTCGTCCTTCTGCATGTGAACCTTCTCCGATTGCTTGAGTACCTTGTCCTTCTACGTGTGAATTATATCCGATTGCTTGAGTACTATTTCCTTCTGCGTGTGAATAGTATCCCCCAATTGGGTATCCTCCACTCCAATTTCCAATACCATATGTAATATTTCCAATAATTGCTTGGGAGCAAGTTACTGATATATCAGTTAATGTTATTAATGTGTTAGAGCCAGAGTAACTTGAAGAAGCTACTATAAATGTTGTTAATCCATATGCTGCATCATATACTGTATCATCAAATAGTATAGAATCACCTGAGATATATTCAGCTGATACATCACTGTAACTTGCGTCTAATGTACATACACCATCGATGACTGTGGTAGCTAAATATCCTTGATTTGAGCCAGCAAATGTAGTATTTCCTTCTGCGTGTGAGTAATCTCCAATTGATATTGATCCTGATCCTTCTACATGTGATCCTCGTCCGAATGCTGTAGTGCCAGTTCCTTCTGCATGTGAGAATTTACCAGAGGCTGTAAGATCTAAATGACCGTTTAATAGTGAATAATTTGCTGAGTCGTATGTGAGGGCGCTAAAACCGCCTAAAGTACCATTATTGTTAAATTGTACAGCTTGGTTGTTTCCGCCTAGGGTTATCGATGCAGCATATGAAGCACTTAACGCATATGAAGCGCTTGTTACTGTTCCAACAACATTAGAGGCTGTTACAAATGAAGCAGTTGTTGCTGTTCCTTGCAATGATCCGGTTATGCCTCCGGTTACAATTAGAGATCCGGTAATTTGTGAATTACCTTCAGAAAGGAATCCATTCTTTATTTTAAATTCGTTTGCCATATCTGTTCACTTTCCGAGATTAGGTTAATACTTTGTTATAAATATGATTAAATTATAGTTCCATTGATGGGTTTGGATCTGTCCATTCGGGAGTTGCTAGTATTGCTAACACTTCCTCATACGTGTATGGACCTTCTTTTGTTTGTAAGTCCAATACGCATTGAGGAGTTAGTCCGTCCCATTTTACAAATGTTTTTGTACTATCAACACTTTTGCGTACTGTGTCTTGTGATGTTTCATGTACTTGATTAAAATCAATTTGATTGAGTTCTGATATATTGAATATCATGAATTGTCTGGCTTCGTAGTTTTGTGTTTCCATAGTTTATAGTCCGAATCGGGTTCTAGTTGCGTTATAATTTTGTAGGATTTCTTGAGAGGTAAGAATACGATTATACATACTAAAATTATAACAACTACCATTCCACCAATTGTCGGAAACTCTAGTAGCTAATCTTATACTATTAAAATTAGCGGTTAATGCTTGGCTTACTGTAGTCCGTAATACACCATTGACATATATTTGTTGTCCTGCAGAATTTAAGATTACGGTATATATGCTAATGTTGTTAGCATCTGCTGTTGGTGTCCATGTATATACAAAGTAATCTACATTTTGTGTTGGACCACCGGTACCTCTAAAACCACGACCTGCATTACCCCAAATTTCCAGGTTAAATGTACGGAATGTTGAAGAGTTATTATTAGATAATCCAAACAGTGCTTGTCTATTAGCTTGATTTGAATCCATTGTGTTGCTTTTCATAACTATATTAAATGTATAGTTATTTGCGGTGCTACCACTGTATGGGATAATAATTGAATCATTCACCCCATCAAATACAATATTACCGCCATTTCCACTTGAAAATGTAGGTCCATTAGTTAATGTACCATTACTACCGCCTCGAGATAAATCTATCCATGTAGATGATCCAGAAACATATGATTTTGTATTAGCTGCATCTAAATAAAGTACTAATCCATCTGTTACAGTGTTTGGGCCTTTTATAACTTGCGATCCTGATTGTATGCGTATTGCCATAACTTTAGAGTCCTCGTATTATACATTTTGTGGTCCATGCTCCTGAAGTTGAAGACCCAGTTAATGCCATGTTTGACCCGGTTATTATCACAGTAAATGAAACTGCGGAGGTACTTCCAAAGTCGGTTGTAGTAGTTTCTGCAAAGTTAACTGCAGAACCCGATTGGATAGCCATTATTGTACCTGCTCTAGCATTTGAACCTGATCGAACTGAGTATTCAAAAAATGCAGTATCATATGATGCAGTTGGTAAACTATATACTATAAAAGAACCTGAGTTAGTTTGTACGGTTTTAGCTGTCGTAATTAACATTGGATCTTGAAAGTCACCTATCAGAGTAGTGCGATCTGAAAATACTCCTAGTATGGGTATTCCTGAGATATCGTTTACTGAAAATAGACTTCCGCTAAAACTATCTGTTACACTGAATAATTCACCTTGCGAACCTTGTACTGTGAATACTGGTAATGTCGAACCAGATCCGAACACTGTTAATGTTGACCCAGATACTGTTCCGTTTGAACTAGATATAGATGCACGGGATGCTGATACGTTTTGTGTTATAGAAACCGATCCTGTTACTAGAACACTACCAGTAATGTCTAACGAAGCAGATGGTGATAATTTTCCGATACCAACTCTTCCTACGTTATCAATTACAAATGGAGATGCATCTGGTCTGGTATCATCTTCAACTAAAAATGAATTGAATGAAGATGTATTATTAACATGTAGGGATGCTGATGGTGTTAATAAATTGGTTCCAATTGCCAAACCAACTGTAGTTAAAGCCATGGAAGAAGTATTGTTGTTTTCCCATGCAAATAAAGGTCGATTTCGAATTTGCCCAACTGCTGCAGATTGACTCATTACTAGAAAAGTCATTGCAGGATTGGTATTGGTAGCTCCATCATTACCAATTTGTGCTATAAGTTGTAATCCGACACTAGTACTTGAGGCACTATGAAGAGTTCGTATTGTTGGTACAAACACCCCTTGATTTGTTGCATAATTTATTATTTGAAGAGTACTAGTACTATCAGTAGCTTTAAATCGAGCTAGCTCTGATGTGGCACCTGCTGTGGATGGTACAGCTACTTGTAAAGATCCAGTTAATATAATCGATCCGGTTACAATAGCAGAACCAGTATATGGAAATGTTGTATCAGGTGCCCATGATGCACTAGTTGCAAATGAAGCACTTACGGCATTTAAAACATAAGATGCTGTTGTTGCTAATCTAGGAGTACCGTTTTCCCATATTCCGCTATTATAAATAAGAGCTTGGCCATTACTAGGAGTAGTAATCGTTACATCACCTAAATCATTTAATGTTTGTGCAATTGCACCGCCGCTACTAGAACCACCTGCAATATTTCTGAAAATACCACCATTGATTATACTATTATTTGTAGCATCTGTTAAGTTGTTAGTTTGTCCTTTTAAAACCAAATATCCAACAAATATCAATGAATGTGCAGTAAATTCTCCTTCTGTAAAACTGTCGGTAGCTAAATACTGTAATGCATTAATTTTAGTTGTGTATATGTTTTGGCCGTAGTATATTACTACTCGACCGGTTACTGGGTTAGCAAACACTCTTTGAATTTGCCAATCTCCCGCCGCCATTGTGTTTAACACACCAGTGCCGTCATCCCAATAATCGGGATCGACTGTTGTATAAAATGCGCCACCGTTATTGTCTAAACGAACTCCAGAACCTGATCTGTATGCTCGAGCTATTGATGAGGTTGCAAAAGCATTGCCGTGATAGTGAGATGGACTATTTGGATTTTGTGGATAAAATCCGCCCATTTGAAATGCAACACCATTACCTATACCAAAGCCTAAAGTTCCAGGATGTGCATTAATTGAAAATCCGTCTATCTTTAATGGACCAAATGCTCTAATAAAAGCACTTTGTTGACTATCACTATCATATGTAGTTTGTACATTGCTACCGACACCGGTTATTGTTGAGTAGTTGGGGTGGGTTGCTCGACCTAAAGGAATTGCTTGTTCATACTGTGTTTGATCAAAAAAGTCAATTTGCTGATGTATTGTTCCTACACTATCAACGTATATGTATGTGTTTTGTGATGAAGTTAAATACGTAGCAGATGCTGAATAATTCGGCCATGTTACATAGGTAAACTGTGGATTAATCTCTGATGAAAAACTAGCATTAGGATCAAGTATCACGCCGGAGCCCGATGATACATATATGGTAGCCCCCGATGCAGATATAATACCTCCATACAAAAGACCACTACTTATTCCACCTTCAAGCCACTTGAACTTAACTAGATTACCATATTGACGATAATATAAATCATATCCTTGTGCTGTATTTGATGCTGATGTGAACAGAAATGATGCTGTTAGGTTTGTACCGCCTGGATCTTGTGCTGGGTCTAAACGAAATGTTCCTGCTAAAGTTAGATCTGCTAGTGCATTAATTGATCCGGATACATAAATTGATCCAGACAAATTTGTTTGACCTACTAATGTGTTGTTTCCTATTTGAGTTGTAGATCCACTTACGTTTACAGATCCTGTCACTCCTAAACTACCTGTTATAAGAGCAGATCCTGTGAATGGGAATGGTGATACACTAGGTGCCCATGACGCACTTAAAGCATTTAATGCATAAGATGATGTAGTTGCAAATGATGCTGTACCAAATAAACTTCCGGTAATACTTGGCAAATTTGCAGAGCCGGTAACTTCTAAACTACCACTAACAATTGTTCGGCCGATTAATGTTTGAGTGTCGTTTGTAGCATCTCCGAATTGATTTGAACCACTTGAATATATAACTGAAGCTGATTCATATGTTACGTTTAAAAAAGCAATTGATGCTGTTCCTAATACTGATACATTGCCTGATATAGTTCCGCCAGTTAATGGTAAGTATAATGGGGCTAGCGATGCTGTTGCTGCGTAGCTTGAACTTACCGCATTTAAAGCATAGCTAGCAGTTTGAGCAAATGAAGCGGTACCTAATAAACTTCCAGTAAATCCAGTAGTTGCAACAATCGACCCTGTTACAGTTAATGAACCGGTAATAGTTGCAGATCCTGTAAATGGAAATGCTGGGATAGATGATCCACCACTACCAGATGCTTGATATAAATATTTTTGAAATATTAATGCTTGCGATATTCCAATATTTGCTGGAGTAATAGATGAACTTTGTAGCACATATCTAGAACCATATTCTGTTGCACCAAATCGGCTTACCACAAACTCTTTAACATTAGGTTGCATGCTGGTCCAGTAATCTATTCTGGTTAGCTTCCATGGTGTAGTTGCAGAGCCGGGAGCTGTTACTGTGTATGATCCGTTTCGTACAGGATTTGATTCACTAACTGCTAACAATCTTACGCCAGATGATGCAGTTACGCCTCCAATTACTCCCAATGCTCCACTTGCTGTTGCTGTTAATGTAGCCCCAGCGCCAGGAAACCCAACATATGTTGATCCTGATGCATAAGTAGATAGTGGCAATGGCGCTGTTGTAACAGTATCTATGAATAGTATAGGAAGTGTTTGTGTTGATGTAGATGGTGACTGTGAAAATACAATTGAGCTAGTCCCAATTATAGGATTAGGAGTTTGTTGTATATAAGTTTGGTTGGCACCTGTTGTGCCTCGAAGTCCTGTAATTTGAGATGGATACACCTCAGAACCGGTATCATAATATGATACCCGTGTTAAAACAAAAGATGATGTAGGACTTCCTAGATCGGTTATTGAATATAATCCATTTCTTAATGCAGCCGCCTCACTTCTAACTAATATAATATCATCTGCTAATGGAGTAGTATTATCTATTTTACCGGGTTGATTAAATTGTCCTAATGCAATAGAGCCAGTCGATATTAAAGTTGCGCCACTGCCAGATACGCCGTTATTGTATGTACATGGCATTAATCTAGCACTAGTTACTAGATCTGCAAAGTATAATTCGCCTTCTGCAGATCCCGATGTAGGTGGTGTCGTTGCACTATTTAAAAGAACATATTCACCATTTAATCCAGATAATGCATCCCATCGATACAATGTATTAGCTGATTGATCTAAGTATAAATATTTAATAGAACCAGTAGGCTGCGGGAAATTTGCAGATGATGAATACTGCAATATTTCTGATTCTACTTGTGCTAATTTTAATTGTCTTCCCATTAAATCCACCTTCCATTTATAATTATAACATCGGTAGATTCTATAGGATATCCTAATGCTGCGGTATCAAACACAATGGTTTGAATTGTATAATCACTAGGCGTCCATGCATACAATTGTTTGTCAATATATTGGCCGTTGATATACACATCAAACTCATTAACACTTGCTATTTGATTGGTTACTGGATTGATTGCTGCATAGTTAGATACACTAACCGTTGTTGAATCAACCCATACAGCTTGTTGATCAGTTAAATTAGTTAGATAAATCATGGCTTGTGCCGTAAGTGTTGCTGTTGTGGCTCCGGTTACATTTATATTTGCACCAGATGAAGCTGCACGTAAAATTGCTGCTGGTACAATTGTAGTGCTAAATAAATCAACAGCTACATCAACATATTGGTTAAATGATAATCTCTTAACCGAATACATTTTTTTAAGAGTTTCAACTCGACTTTCCTGAGCTGACAACAATGTGCCTTGCACCGTTATTGGTACTGTAGCTCGTACTAATCGATCTTCACCGACTGTGTTTACTGTTTCAAAACTAAATTGACCAATAGCGGTTGGAAATTTATTGAATTCATTACCCCAACTGAAACGTCCGTACGGTAATATTTGATCTACAACTGAATTCAATTGAGATGTAAAGTCACACCAAATCATCATGTCATATTCAATAGTAACATATTTAGGGACATCAATCACATAAATTTTTTCGGAGTCTGCTGGTTTTGGAATTGGTATTGGAAACAATTCATCTTCATATCGATTACGTTCATTGTATCGGCTGCGATATACAAGATGATTTGCTGCTTGTGGTCGATTGACATCCAATGTTCTTTGGGCATCTCTTTCAACTACACTGTTTCTTTTCAACATGATAACTGGAGATTGAAGCATTCCTTTTTCGTCACGTAAATATCCTAAACGGCGTACATTGTCCCATTTTTCACCATTAGCAAAAATTACAGGAATCGGAATCAATTGATCTGCTGCTGTTATCTGTGGACGCATTTCATTTTCAATAAACCATTTGATTGCAAAGTCAATATCATACACCGTACGTTGTTTAGTTCGTATTACATCATCATCACGACGAGTTTGATAAGCTCTGTTCAATATCAGATCATCCGCTAATCCTTCAGTTCGTGTTGGATTAGGTTTATTTGTTTTTCGATCGATATCTTCTCTGTTCAATCTAGGCATTAAAATCCTTTATATGAAGGAGGCATATTGTTTCCTCCGCGTCTTATATTTGTTATTCCTTGTGGTGTTTGTCTTGTTGCATGGGCATCACAAACTACAGATACACTGTAACCATGGTTTGAACCATTTGGCCACGTGTCTGGATTTTTACCAGCAAAGTATTGATTTGCATCAACATTGTCTAGTTCATAATATTCATTGTCCCAAAATATAATATCACCAACTTCCGGATAAAAATCAGCTTTTTCTAGAATATCACGGGATACTGCAAATTGAGCTGTTCTGGTATATGTATGACCGTAATCATCCATGGTTGCTGTTTTTGTTTCTTTTGTGATTAAGCACGGAATTAAAATTGAATCGTAATATGATTTTAATTCTGCTTCGCCGTATAAGTTTGAGTTGCTTGCTGCTACAATTAATTTAAAAAACTCAATTTCGGTATCGATAATTGAATTTAATAATTCTGAGTTAACTGCTGCTAAAAATTTAGCATCTCGTATTCCTCCAAATAATGCCATAATTTATACTCCTTAACCAACATATATTTTTAATGGCACTTTGCCAAGTATTTCATTCATCTGTGTAGCTTCTGTATTTTGACGTGTTAACATTTGTTCTTTTGTTAGTTTGTCTAAGAATTCTCGAAGCTGCGTAATCAATGTTTCTTTTTCTGATTGCGCACTAGATACTAATTCAGATCCATTCAGTGTTACTTCGGAATTTGGTATAGGTACTGTCGAATATTTATTACGAACAAACCCTAACATTTCTTTTGCAAGTGATGATCCGTATTTAATAATCCACGCACGCCCCATATCATTAATGCTACTGTATGTTTGATATGTATATGGTATATTGGATGCGTCACTTACTGCCCCTTTAACAAGTGCGGTATTACCAAATAAAAGGGCATCATTATTTTTTTGTTCTTCAAATAAAAACTCAAACCAAACTTGGCCATAAAATATAGTTGATGATGCAGAACCGGTACCTGATGTTGGCACTGGCCAGAACTTAATATCATCTCCATGTACTTCAAATGAATAATGAGATTTACGTACTTGATCATTAAACTCAATTGCTTGCAATCTCATTAAATCAGCATTGATTGGCATCATCATAAAACTAATTGACGGCGAGAATCCTCCAAAGTTAAATGAATCAAGTAATTGCTGTGAACCCAATCCAGTACCAACGAATGGGTCAAAATATCTAACAATTGCTGGCGGCGGATTATGTAGTACCCGTTTAATTTCGATCGAACTAGTATTTGATAATGTGATACCTAAAGAATTAGATACAGCTGTTCTAATACTATATGTTTGCTGGCCGGGCGTCATATCTATCCTAGCTTTGTACCAACGTGCGGTTCCTCCTGAATCAGCTTCTGTACCATATGCTTTTGATA
>Ga0164292_10000848_pt1 | contig 24422 bp, 25 predicted proteins | sample GEODES117metaG_FD_111486 | JGI IMG/M metagenome (GOLD analysis project Ga0164292, IMG submission 111486) | Eutrophic lake water microbial communities from Lake Mendota, Wisconsin, USA - GEODES117 metaG | ecosystem: Environmental > Aquatic > Freshwater > Lake | place: USA: Lake Mendota...
AATACCGATTGGACAAACAATATAGTCCAATATCGGCTATCGCCTCATTGTACTATTTGTTTGATACCATCGGCATATACTCCCGAAAGCATTCGGGATAAGATTTATAAAATATTGGCATATGATATAAATCACATTGGTATAACCTTTGCTGATGAATATTCAGTGATACTAAAAAAGTTATTATCAACAAAGTGGTTGGGCAACTGTTTTCAACAAGCTTCTTTCCTTCGATTTTCCTAATTTGCAGTTCTACATGCTAACGAAACTTCATATCAGTAATTATGCCATCATCGATGAATTGCAGGTTGATTTTGAGCAGGGGTTGAATATCATCACCGGTGAAACAGGTGCGGGTAAAAGTATCCTTATGGGTGCACTGGGCCTGATACTTGGCGACCGTGCCGATAGCAGCATGGTGAAAGGAAGTGATATGAAATGTATAGTAGAAGGTTATTTCAAAGCGGAGCCCAATGCTGATATCCAAACCTTTTTTAATGAGAACGATCTTGATGAAGAACCTTTAATTGTGGTTCGGCGAGAAGTTACCCCAAATGGTAAAACAAGAAGTTTCATTAATGATACCCCGGTGGCCCTCAGCCAGGTGAAAGCCCTAGGCCTTTTACTGGTTGACTTGCATCAGCAATTTGATACCCTTGAAATCAATACCGGGAATTTTCAACGCGAAGTGCTGGATGCTTTTGCCGGTAACACGGCCGATCAACTGAACTTGCGTAACCAGTTTGAGCAATTCACTATCAGGAATAAAAAGCTGGAACAGCTCATCGCTGCTGAACAGGCAGCTAATAAAGAGAGAGATTATCTGCAGTTTTTACTTCAGGAATTAGAAGAGCTGGCGTTGCAAGAAGATGAGATGGAATCGTTGGAATCGGAAATACAACTGTTGCAAAATGCAGAACAAATCAAAGAGCAGTTGAATAGTTTGTTGATGGAGCTGAAAGACGGAGAACAACCTTTAGTTGCCCAAATGAAATCTATCACCAACCGGAGTAAATCGCTGGCCGTTTACCAAACAGATATGGCAGATTTGTTTTCCCGATTGCAGGCAGCAACCATAGAAATCAATGATATTGCTGATGAAGTGGAAAAAATTGCAGACAAAGTTCATCACGATCCGGAAAGAATTTCTATAGTCAACGATCGGTTATCGGCAGGTTATACCCTTTACAAAAAGCATAGTGTAAATAGTACTTTACAATTGAAGGTATTGCAACGAGAACTGCAGCAGAAATTGGAGGAGCATCAATCCATTTCTGACAGAAAAGCAATCCTTGAAAAAGAAGTGGCCGAATGGAATGCTGCATGCATGAATACAGCAACACAATTGTTGGAGCGCCGGAAAAAATTTGCTCCGGCATTTTCTCAACAGGTAAACCAATTGCTTTCCAGGGTAGGTATGCCCAATGCAGTGTTGCAGGTTAATATCAAAGCAACAGCATTAAGTTCATCGGGCATTGATGAGATATCATTTCTGTTTGATGCCAATAAAAGTAACCAATTTGAACCGCTTTCTAAAGTGGCCAGTGGCGGTGAGCTGAGCCGATTGATGCTAAGTATGAAATCACTGGTAGCCCAAAAACTTCAGCTGCCTACATTGATATTTGATGAGATTGATACCGGCATCAGTGGCGAAGCAGCGAGGCAGGTAGGGCAGATCATGAAAGAGCTTGCCCTCAATCATCAGTTGGTTGCTATCACTCATCAACCGCAAATTGCTGCCAGAGCTGATGCCCATTTTTTTGTGTATAAAGATATCAGGGCAGATAAGATTGTCACCCGCATTAAGCGTTTGGAACAGGATGAAAAAATTTTAGCAATCGCTCAAATGCTGAGTGGCGAGAAACCTACAGCTGCCGCTATGAAGAATGCACAGGAAATGGTTGGCAATTAAAAAAGGAAATTTAGGTTTATGAAGATTTTCCTCATTGTTTTATTAATTGCCGCTTTGGCATTCGGAGTTCATAAACTTATAAGAAGGTTGATTGATCCAAAGCAATCTGCCGCTCATCTTTTTCTTTATTTTCTGGCCCATTTTCTGGCCATTTTTTTATGTTCTTTTCTGGTGAATTATGTGATCCTTCGATTTTCGGGTGTACTGTTTCGTTGATAAAGTTTATTTTTACTCCTAAACCGATTAATATGAGCCATCAACTGCTTAAGGGAAAAAAGGGAATTATATTTGGCGCCCTCGATGAAAAATCAATTGCATGGATCACCGCCATCCGTTGCTTTGAAGAAGGCGCTGAGCTCTTGCTCACCAACGCTCCGGTTGCGATGCGCATGGGTGAAATCAACAAGCTGGCAGAAAAGGTATCAGCTCCGGTTGTGCCCTGCGATGTAAGTAATGCAGCAGATGTTGAACAGTTGATTGATAAAGCCCTTGAACACTTTAATGGAGGTTTTGATTTCATCCTGCACTCTATCGGAATGAGTGTAAATGTGCGTAAAGGGAAACATTATACTGAAATAGATTATCCTAATAATCAAAAGACGTTGGATATTTCTTCCATGAGCCTTCACCGGGTGTTGGCTACCTGCATGAAAAAAAATGCAATAAATCAATGGGGAAGTGTGGTAGCGCTAACTTATATCGCTGCACAGCGGGTGTTTCCGGATTATAATGAAATGGCTGATGCAAAGGCTTTACTTGAAAGTGTCGCCCGCAGCTTTGGTTATCATTATGGGGTGAACAAACAGGTTCGGATCAACACCGTTTCCCAATCTCCTACACGAACCACAGCTGGCAGCGGTGTAAAAGGTTTTGACGGTTTCATTAGCTATGCCGAAAAAATGAGTCCCCTCGGAAATGCCAGTGCAGAAGATTGTGCCAACTATTGTGTTACCCTTTTCAGCGATTATACCCGGATGGTAACCATGCAAAACCTGTTTCACGACGGAGGATTTTCTTTCACTGGTGTAACCCAGTCTGTAATTGAACAGATGGAAAAATAGCGTATTAATTTTTGTATTATGGATTGGACGGAATTCATCGGACATCTGGGATCAGCACTAAGCAGTATAACATTTATGCCTCAGGTTTATCAAACCTGGAAAACAAAAAGTGTTAAAGATCTCAATCTTACCATGATGCTGATCGTATTTATAAGCACACTTATTTGGATCGCTTATGGCGTGGGCAGGGGATTGTTGCCTGTGATCATTTGTAATTCGATTATTTCCATCTTATCATTGGTACTGATCTTTTTTAAGTTCAGGTATGGCGCCAAAAAAGCAACGGTATAAAAAACCGCCTGGCAAAAACCAGGCGGTAAAGTTTTTATACATCGGGTTGAAGTATCAATATTCATCTTCATTGAAGAAGAAATCTTCCTGGCTGGGATAATCGGGCCAGATATCATCAAGGCCTTCATAAATTTCTCCTTCGTCTTCCAGTTCCTGGAGGTTTTCAATCACTTCTAAAGGAGCACCACTACGGATACTATAGTCAATCAGTTCGTCTTTTGTGGCCGGCCATGGTGCGTCTTCGAGGTGAGAGGCTAATTCTAGTGTCCAAAACATTTTAGGTAGATGGGTTTATTTTTTGCAAATGTAGAGGTTACTGTGAAATAACCAAAAGTGTTTTACTAACGGAATCTTAAAGTGGATATTATTCATCGATCATTGTAATAAAAAACTAATTTTAGGTTATGTTAATAGCCAAATCGGTTGAGAAAAAATATGGCAACCTTCAAGTACTCAAGGGTGTGGATATTGAGGTTTCTAAAGGGGAAATTGTAAGCATTGTAGGCTCTTCGGGTGCAGGGAAAAGTACTTTTTTACATATACTGGGCACGCTCGATAAAGCGGATAAAGGTGAAATAACACTTAACAACCAACGGGTTGATCGTTTGAAAGGAAAATCTCTTTCCAGTTTCCGCAATAAGCATATCGGATTTATTTTTCAGTTTCATCACTTGTTGCCCGAATTCACAGCGATTGAAAATGTGTGTATTCCGGGTTGGATTGCCGGAAATAAAAAAAAGGAAGTTGAGGCGAGGGCAGGGGAATGGTTATCGTTACTTGGTCTTGCCAACCGCCTTAATCATAAACCCGCAGCGCTTTCTGGTGGCGAACAGCAAAGGGTGGCCGTAGCCCGTGCATTGATCAACAAGCCTTCCATTATTATGGCTGATGAACCTACCGGAAATCTTGATTCCGAAAATGCACAGGATCTTCAACAATTATTCATCCGGCTTCGGGATGAATTTCAACAGAGTTTCCTCATTGTAACACACAATAGTGAACTTGCCCGAATGGGTAACCGGGTATTGCATATGAAAGATGGGCTAATGATGGCTCAATAATTTTGTAATAACCCCGATGCTATTTTATTCTGCTAAAAGCCTTTCGATGCGGAGTCTTAATTTTTCCGCATTGGGTAACATGGCCTGTTCCAGCAAAATATTCATTGGTACAGCGGGCAGGTCGAGAGCACCTAAAACTTCCACTGGTGCATCGAGATGCCTGAAACAAGCCTTCGAAATCCTTCCAGACAATGCTTCTGCAAAGGAATTGGTTTGTTGTTCTTCGGTAAGCAGCAAACATTTGCCATGCTTTTTTACGGTTTCAAAAACCAGGGTTTCATCTAAAGGATATAAACTACGTAAATCAATGATCTCTATTTGTTCGTCGAAATGTTTTGAGGCGGCTTGTGCCCAATAAACACCCATTCCATAGGTAATAACACAGCAACTTGAACCAAGCTCTATAGCATCCGGGGAAGCTTCCTGTACAATCCTTCCTTTACCAATTGGAATAATATAGTCGCGATCGGGTTCGATGGTTTTGGCCTCTTCCGTTCCGGGAACCTTGCTCCAGTACAGGCCTTTATGTTCGAGCATCACAACAGGATTGGGGTCGAGGAAAGCCGCTTTCATTAAGCCTTTCATATCGGCAGCATTAGAAGGGTAAATCACTTTGATGCCCTTTATGGTAAGCAAAGTACTTTCAACACTTCCACTATGATAAGGCCCGCCTCCGCCATAAGCTCCGATGGGCACCCTGATGAGGGTTTGTATCGGGAATTTTCCGCAGCTCAGGTAACAGCTTTTTGAAATCTCTGTAACCAGTTGGTTGAATCCGGGGTAGATATAATCTGCAAACTGTACTTCAACGATGGGCTTTAATCCTATAGCAGCCATTCCAACGGTGCTTCCAATAATATATGCTTCCTGGATGGCTGTATTGAATACCCTGTGATCGCCAAATTGTTCTGCCAGGGTTGCCGCTTCGCGAAACACACCTCCCAGCCGGCGGCCCACATCCTGGCCGTATAACAAGGCTTCAGGATAAGCTTCCATGATTTCCCGGATGGCGAATAATGCCGCATCCACCATCATTATTTTTTCTTTTCCTGCAGGGCATCGCTCTCCTTTTTCAATGGTAATTGGAGTGTCTGCAAAAACATGATTGGTTACAGTAGTGGTATCAGGCTCAGCTGAACTTGATGCCTGACGAAACGCTTCCTGTATGGCGGTATTTTCTTGTAGATAGATTTCTTCCAGCGTTTCTTTGCTGATTCCTTTTTCTATAAGCTGATTGAACAATAAAGTACCCGGATCCAACTTCTCCGCTTCAGCTAGTTCAGCAGCTTCGCGATAAAAGTCTTTCCGAACTCCGCTGGTATGGTGTCCAAGTAAGGGTACTTTTGCATGAACAAGCCAGGGATGCCGGTTTCGTCTTACATCTGCTATTACTTTTCCCATATGAGTATAACAGGATTCGAAGTCGCTACCGTTGAGGCTTAAACGCTGAATACCGGTAAAGCCGGCAATAAAATCATAGGCATTGGCCGTTCGGGCTTCAGATGCAGTGACACTGATGCCCCAATTGTTGTCCTGTACCAGAAAAATGATGGGCAGCTGATGTAGCGCAGCAAATTGAAAAGCTTCACTCACTTCCCCTTCGGTTACAGAGGCATCTCCAAGTGAGCAAATCACAACCGGGTGTTCACCATTTTGAGAAAGGATAAGTTTATCGGACTTTATTTTCTCCAGGTATTTTATCCCTTGCGCAATACCGGTTGTAGGTATGGCCTGCATTCCGGTAGCACTGCTCTGATGGATAATGGTAGGTTTTCCTTCGCCTCTAAAATTGGGATGATTGTAATATTCGCGGCCTCCTGTGAAGGGGTCATCCGCTTTGGCCAGCAATTGCAACATAAGGTCGGTGGGCTTGAAACCCAGTCCGAGCATGATGCTTTCATCCCGATAGTAAGGGCTTACAAAATCACAGGGCAATAAATGATAGGCTGTGGCAAGTTGAATGGCTTCATGCCCTCTTGAGGTACTATGCACATATTTACAAATGCTGCGATTGGCTTCATAAGTTTCAGCCATGGCCCTTGCGGTACACATCTGCCTGTAGGCCTGAATAAGAATTTCAGTAGAAACTGACATAAAAATTGATGAAATGGCAGCATGGCTAAAATTACAGCTGCTGAATATTTTTGGTATTTGATGCTAAGAACTGTTTTATTATCGGTTTGATTCCCGGTTATTTTAATGTGAATGTTTCCAGGAATTTGGTGGTGAAATTTCCTTTCCTAAAATCTTCATTTTTCATCAGTTGCAGATGGAAGGGAATGGTTGTTTTAACGCCTTCAATAACATATTCACTGAGTGCCCGGTGCATGGTATCAATGGCTTCGTCGCGGGTTTGGGCAACGGCAATTAGTTTGGCAATCATACTATCGTAATAGGGCGGAATCACATAACCGGCATAAACATGGCTATCAACCCTAACTCCATGACCACCCGGTGTATGCAATACGGTAATTTTTCCCGGACTTGGCCTGAAATCATTATATGGATCTTCTGCATTGATGCGGCATTCTATAGCGTGCATCTGTGGGAAATATTCTTTTCCAACAATCTTTTCTCCGGCGGCAATTTTTATCTGTTCTTTGATCAGGTCGTAATTGATCACTTCTTCGGTTACACAATGTTCTACCTGTATCCGGGTATTCATTTCCATGAAATAGAAATTGCGGTGCTTATCTACCAGAAACTCGATGGTACCCACACTTTCATAATTGATGGCCTGTGCAGCTTTGATGGCCGCATCGCCCATACGCTGGCGCAATTCATCTGTCATGAACGGGGATGGAGATTCTTCTACCAGTTTTTGGTGGCGGCGTTGAATGGAACAATCTCTTTCGCTGAGGTGACAAATATTGCCATATTGGTCACCGGCAATCTGTATTTCGATATGACGTGGCTCTTCTACAAATTTTTCCATGTAGATGCCATCGTTTTTAAAAGAAGCAGCAGCTTCTGTTTTGGCATTTTCGAAAGCTTTTTCAATATCAGCTTCCTGTGAAACAACCCGCATTCCTTTTCCTCCTCCACCGGCGGTGGCTTTCAGGATAACCGGGTAACCGATTTCTGAGGCTGAACGTATGGCATGGGCAACGTCCTGCAGCAACCCTTCAACGCCGGGTACTACAGGCACGCCAGCTTTGATCATCGTTTCTTTTGCGGTAACCTTATCGCCCATTGCATTGATCATATCAGGGGTAGGCCCTATAAATTTTATGCCATGATCGGAACAGATTTTTGCAAATTTGCTGTTTTCGGCCAAAAATCCGTAACCCGGATGAATGGCATCTGCATTGGTAATTTCGGCTGCAGCCATGATATGCGCCATATTCAGGTAACTGTCGGCACTGGCAGGTTTTCCGATACAAACAGCCTCATCTGCAAATTTTACATGCAAACTATCTTTATCGGCGGTAGAATAAACGGCTACAGTTTTAATGCCCATTTCGCGGCAGGTTCTGATTACCCGCAGGGCAATTTCGCCTCGGTTGGCTATAAGTATTTTCTTAAACATGCGCTTGATTTGTACTTAAAAAAAAGAACTTGAGATCTCTTGCCTGTTGATATTATTTTGATGCAACAAATAACTAACTGGGGTCAACTAAAAACAGGGGTTGATCGTATTCAACCGGACTAGCGTCTTCCACCAGTACTTTCACAATCTTACCGGTTATTTCGCTTTCAATTTCATTGAAGAGTTTCATTGCTTCAATAATACAAACCACTTTTCCGGGTGTTACTTCATCGTCAACATTGATGAAAATTGGTTTTCCCGGTCCGGCCTGACGGTAAAATGTACCGATCATTGGGCTTTTTATGGTTATCAGGTTATCAGCTTTCGGGCTTTCTGCTTTTGGTGTTGCAGGAGGTGCAGTAACCGCAGTAGTAGCAGCCGGGGCCAGACTTGGTGCTGATTGGGGATAGGTTTGGGTATTAGTGGTTACAATATGCCGGGCGGGATCTTTTTTCTGTTTGATGGTTATTTTTCTTCCATCTTCTTCAATGGTAATTTCTCCGATAGAGGTTTTGTTGATGAGTTTAACCAATTCCTGAATTTGCTTGATGTCCATATTTTAAAATTGATGATGAATGGATAAATTGGAAACGGGTTGCTAAGATAGGGAATGATTATTCATACCGTTTAGAAATGTGACTAAATTGGGTCATTTCGCCCGAAAATCAGTCCAATTTGAGGAAAAATGCTGAAAAAGGGGTTGTTTTTCTTGATAAAAGGAAAAAATAAAGCCGGATTAATCCGGCCCCTTGTATCATTTAAAATGAAAGATTATTTCACTCTTTCCACGTATTCTCCGGTTTTGCTATTGATGCGGATCAACTCTCCTTCATTTACAAATAAAGGCACATTTACGGTAGCACCTGTTTCCACGGTAGCAGGTTTTAGGGTACGCGTAGCAGTGTCGCCCTTCATACCAGGTTCGCTATAGGTAACCAGCAGCACAATTTTATCGGGTAATTCAACTCCCATTGGTTGGTCGGTTTCGCCATTGATCAAAACGGAAACTTCCTGTCCATCTTTTAAGAATGCGGGTGCGTCAATCATGGTTTCAGCAACGGTGATTTGTTCAAATGTTTCATTATCCATGAAACTGTATCCGGTATCATCTTTATACAGATATTGGTAAGTTTTCCTTTCTACCCTTACCGGGAAAATGGTTTCGCCACTGTTCCAGGTTACTTCAATGGTACGGCTGTTGTCTACCCCTTTCAATTTAGCCCAAACCTTTGCCGCTGCACGGGCTGTTTTGTTTTGTCCGAATTCAATAACACTGTATAAACTGTTGTCGATTTTGAGAATCAACCCTGAACGCATATCTGCTGTAGTTGCCATAAAAAATGATTGTACTGTTAAGATTTGTGACAAAAGTAGCAAACCTGAGCTAAATGCCGAAAATAAGGTTAGAATCAATTCCCTGAGGCACTCTTTTCCAGTTATCAGCATTGAGGGCTATCTTAAATATCGGGTAAAGATATTATCGACAAATGAAAACACTGGTTTAAATCGCATCTACCAAAAATTGTGAAACTAATTCTGAAACACACGATTCAATAAGGCTATTCCGGTTAACTTTGCGCGCGTAATATTATTTTTTCAACGATAAAATATTTATATGAAAGTTACTGTAGTAGGCGCCGGGGCTGTAGGAGCAACCTGTGCCGACAATATCGCCCGCAGGCAAATCTGCGACGAACTGGTTTTATTAGACATCAAAGAAGGGGTTGCTGAAGGAAAAGCGATGGACCTAATGCAAACTGCACAATTAGAAGGTTTTGATACACGTATCACCGGAAGCACCAATGATTATTCCAAAACAGCCGGAAGCACAGTTGCTGTGATTACTTCAGGCATTCCCCGCAAACCCGGCATGACCCGTGAAGAATTGATTGGTATCAATGCCGGTATTGTAAAAACAGTAACTGAAAACCTCTTGAAACATTCACCTGAAGTGATTATTGTGGTGATCAGTAATCCGATGGACACGATGACTTATCTCGCACTCAAATCTAGCGGAATTCCTAAAAACCGGATTATCGGAATGGGGGGTATTCTGGATAGTGCCCGTTTCCGTTTCTACCTCAGCCAGGCATTGCATTGTTCTCCAAATGATTTACAGGCTACTGTTGTGGGTGGACATGGAGATACAACCATGATTCCTATAACCCGCCTGGCCACTTATTGCGGAACACCGGTTAGCCAGCACCTTGATGAAGCCAGTTTGGAGAAGGTTGCTGCAGATACGATGGTAGGTGGAGCTACTTTAACAGGTTTACTGGGTACTTCTGCATGGTACGCTCCCGGATCAGCCGGTGCCACATTGGTTGAAGCGATTATTCGGGATGAAAAAAAATTGATGCCCTGCTGTGTTTATCTTGAAGGAGAATATGGTTTGAGTGATATATGTATTGGGGTGCCTGTAATTATCGGGCGTAATGGCTGGGAGAAAATTGTTGATTTTCAATTAGATGAAACAGAAAAAGCGGCATTGGTAAAAAGTGCGGATGCCGTAAATAGCATGAACAGCGTTTTAAGTACATTAAGTATTTAAATCATTTCAATATTATTAATTGGATAGAAAGCCGGGCATTTGTCCGGCTTTTTGGTTGTTTTTGATTTTTTTTGTAAATTGGATGCCCCCCCTCTTTAATTTATTTTCAAGTTTTACTATGAAGATCAGTGTATTCATTATTGCTCTGTTTTGCAGTTTGTTAGCACTTTCTGCGAAAAGCCAGTTGGTGGTTACGAATGCTGCTAATGCCTCTTCATTAGCTCAAAAGCTGGTAGGTGAGGGCATCAGCATCAGCAATGTAACTTTCACAGGCAATCTGCTGATGACCGGATTCTTTAAGAATCAGGGGAACACAAATATCAATCTGGATAGCGGTATTGTGCTTACATCAGGAAGAGCAAAAACGGTTGTGTCATCATTTGAAAATGGTGTAGATGGGAATGGAACTTCCTTTGCCAGCGCCGTCAATGCAAGTAACGACTGGTCACTACCGGGCGACCTTGACCTTGCCACTGCTATAGGCTCAGATGTACTTGATATGAATGATGCCTGCATCCTGGAATTTGATTTTATCCCATCCGGGGACTCTGTAAAATTCAGGTATATTTTTTCTTCTGAAGAATATGTGCCGCTTTTTGCTTGCGGACTATTCAATGACGCTTTTGCTTTTTTTATTTCTGGACCGGGTATTACAGGACAAAGAAATATAGCTTTGGTACCCAATACCAATCTGCCTGTATCGATTGAGAACATCAATAATGTGCTCGATTTTGGCAGTATACCATTATGTCCTGCAAACCCAGGATATTATGTTAGCAATTCGAATAACACCCGGTTTACCCATGATGGTCATACAATAGTGCTGACTGCTCTTTCAAGAGTGACACCCTGTGTATCTTATCACCTTAAATTGGTAATCGCTGATAACTTCGATGGCGTATATGATAGTGGTGTTTTTTTAGAAGCCCGCAGTTTGAGTTCCAACCAGTTAACATTGATTAACAATACGCAATTGGATAGTTTAAATAATGCCAGCTATCTGGTTGAAGGTTGTGTAAACGGAGCGTTCAAGGTAAAACGCCCGCTTCCATCGCCAACTCCGCTGAGCATCTCATTATCCTATTCCGGAACTGCGGTAAATGGGGTGGATGTACAACTGTTGCCAACAACAATAACCATACCTGCCAATGACACTGTTGTATTGGTAAATGTGGTTCCTATCGTAGATAATCTACCTGAAGGAATAGAAACCCTCAAAATTTATGGCTTTGCCAATTGTAATAGTGTAACCCCTACAGATAGTACAACCATTCAGATCAGGGATTACGATATACTTTCATTAGTTCCTGATTCTTCCATTATATGCAGGGGAAGTGCTATTCAGTTAACTGCTTCTTCTGGTTATAATACCTATCAGTGGAACAGTACGCCCGGATTAAGCAGTTATACCGTAAATGCGCCATTTGCAACTCCATCATCCGACAGCACTACATTTATTTGTACGGCAACGATCGGAAACTGCAATGCCAGAGATTCTGTGTTTCTTTCCTGGAAAAGTATCAAACTCGATTCAGTGAAACAAGTGAATTGCAGAAATGCCTCTACTGGCCAGATTCATGTATCGGGTTCCGGGCCATGGATTGCGCCGGTAAGGTTTTCTATCAATGGCGGACCATTACAATCGAGTGGACATTTCACAAACTTATCTACTGGTAATTATCTTATCCGTATAAGTGATGCCGGCAATTGTATTGATAGCCTTTTTGCAAATATCACTCAGGCTTATCCTGATTTGAATATTCTTGATACAGCAGTAACCGCTTCATCCTGCACTGCTGCTGCAACCGGAACAATAACCATCACCGCAGGAGGAGGTAATCCACCTTATCGTTATGCCCTTGATAACGGTGCTTTTCAAACAAATAATGTGTTGAATGTAGCCACTGGTATTCATACCATCAGTGTGAAAGACAGTAATGCCTGTGTGGTTTCATTAACGAATATTTTTGTGCCATTCATCAATACAGTGACCCTTGCTACCGGAGCCAACCCCGTTATTTGCGAAAGCGAAAGCACAACATTACCAGCAAGCACCAATGCAGTTTCGGTAAGATGGACACCGGTTGCTATGCTGAATAATGCCGCATTGCTTAACCCGATAGCCAATCCGGTAGTTACTACTAAATACTACATCACAGCAACAACGGGTGTTTGTACCCAACGCGATTCGGTAACTGTAATAGTGAATCCTGCCCCTATGGCCAATGCCGGTATAGATACCACGGTTTGTTATGGCGGCGAAATCAGTTTGTTGGGTAGCGGAGGAACAGATTACAGTTGGTCTCCGGCAACTTTACTCATTAATCCAACCAGCGCAAACCCGATCGCTTCAGGTTTTACCGGCCCCCAAAAAATTAAATTCTGGTTGTCTGTTAAAGATGCCAATGGTTGCGCTTCTTTATCTCAGGATACGATGACTCTTTACATCCCCCCTCCGGCAAAACTTTTTGCCGGAAGAGATACCTTTGTAGCCATCAGGCAGCCGCTTCAATTGATGGCAACAGATATCAATAATATCGGCTTTGTGAATTATGCCTGGGAACCTTCTGCTCCGTTGAATGATGCAGACATCAGAAATCCTGTTGCTACGCTTACTGCTGCTATCACCAATTTTGTAGTTACCGCAACTACCAGTGCCAACTGCAGTGGAAAGGATACCGTTATTGTAAAAACCTACCGTGGTCCTGAAATTTATGTTGCAGGTGTATTTACACCAAATGCTGACGGAACGAACGACTTGTTGAAAGCCATCCCTGTTGGAATGAAATCTTTCAGTTATTTCAATATTTATAACCGTTTCGGGCAACAGGTATTCAGTACAACCAATCAGAACAAAGGGTGGGATGGCCGTTTCAAGGGATCTATGCAATCCATGGGCACTTATGTTTGGATTGCTGCCGCTATCGACTACAAGGGAAACCTGGTGCAACGAAAAGGAACAACCATGATCATGCCTTAGTGTTTAACTGATTCCATTTACAACTGCTTCTTTGTATATTTTTTGAACAAGGCCCTGTAATACTTTTCCGGGTCCTGCTTCTGTAAAATGCGTAGCGCCATCATTTACCATCGATTGGATCGTTTGCGTCCATTTTACAGCTCCCGTTAATTGAGCAACCAGATTTTTTTTGATGATTTCCGGGTCTGTTTCCGGAGCTGCATTTACGTTCTGGTAAACCGGACAAATGGGCTTATGGAAAGTTTTTTTAGCGATGGCGGCTTCAAGTTCTGTTCGGGCTGAATTCATCAATGGCGAATGAAATGCGCCACTCACGGGAAGCAATAACGCTCTTTTTGCTCCGGCTGCTTTCATGGCTTCGCAAGCAAGTTCAATGCCTTTTGTGGTGCCGCTGATCACGAGTTGACCGGGACAGTTATAATTTGCAGGCACAACAATTTCATGATGTTCAGCAGCGATTTTCAAACATATTTCTTCCACTTTTTCATCTTCTAATGCAAGGATTGCAGCCATAGCTGAGGGTTGTAAGGAACAAGCTTTTTGCATGGCGTTAGCCCTCAGTGCTACAAGAGGTAATGCATCTTCAAAAAGCAGGGTTTCATTGGCAACTAATGCGGAGAATTCTCCAAGAGAGTGGCCTGCAACCATATCTGGGATGGCCTGATTCAGGCTTCGGTAAGCCGCAATCGAATGAATAAATACGGCAGGCTGGGTTATGGCTGTTTGTTTCAATTGTTCATCCGAACCCGTAAACATGATAGCTGAAATGTTGAATCCCAGTATTTCATTGGCCTGTTCAAAAATATGTTTTGCTGCCGGGTTTTGTTCATAAAGCGTTTTACCCATACCGCTGAATTGCGACCCCTGTCCGGGGAAAAGGAAAGCCTGTTTCATATAGCAAGTTTACCCTGCAAAGAAAATAAAAAATCCTGCATCAGCAGGATCTATTTCTTTAATGATTGAAAGCGGCTCAATGTAATTTTGATGCAATTAATTTTAAGAATTCACTGCGGGTTTCATTCTTTTCAAATTCGCCGAAGAAGGCTGATGTTGTTGTTACTGAATTCTGTTTAGACACGCCACGCATCATCATGCAAAGATGCGAAGCTTCAATTACAACCGCAACGCCATGTGGATTAAGGGTTTCTTTGATCGCAGTAAGAACCTGATGGGTAAGCCTTTCCTGAACTTGCAAGCGGCGGCTGTAAACATCTACCACTCTGGCGATTTTACTTAAACCGGTTATGAAGCCATTCGGGATATAGGCCACATGGGCTTTTCCGTAGAAGGGCAGCATATGGTGTTCGCACATGCTATACAGTTCAATATCCTTTACAATCACCATTTCACTAACATCTTCATGAAATTTAGCCGATTCCAGGATGGCTTTGGCATCGAGAGAATATCCCTGTGTGAGGTATTGCATAGCTTTGGCAATCCTTTCGGGTGTTTTTTGCAGCCCTTCTCTTTCTGCATCTTCTCCAAGTAGACCAATGCTTTTCCTGTAGTGTGTTGCAAGGGCTTCAGTAACCTGATCGTCGTATTGTTCAATTCGTTTGTATGCCATAAGTTGTTGTAATTTTAAGAGGCCGGGAATTCTACAAAATTCCTTTCTGTTTCGTATAACCGTATTTGTAAATCGAGTTTAGCATCTATTTTAGATCTGAGTAGCTGGTAAATCACCATGGCGATATTTTCAGCAGTTGGGTTGAGCTGGCTGAATTCCACACAATCTTCATTGAGGTTGCGGTGATCAAAACGGTCGAGCACCTGCTCTTTGATCAGATCGCTGAGTTCTTTAAGATCGATTACATAACCGGTTTCGGGATCAGGAGTTCCGATCAGCCTCACAATGAGATCGTAATTATGCCCGTGAAAATGAGGATTATTGCATTTGCCAAAAATTTTCTTATTGGTTTGTTCATCCCAATTCGGATTATGCAAACGATGGGCAGCGTTGAAATGTTCTTTCCTGAAAACGGCGACTTTGTTTGTCATGATGCATTTAACAAAGTATCAGCATAAAAGTTTACCAATAAATACCGTATACTGATGAATGATAAAAAGGGGATGAAGAACACCTGAACTTTTATTTTAGTGAAATTACAAATTGTTTAATTCGTACCGGCATTATTCACCATAATATTCTACGTAAATCCTTGCTGTTTCGTAAAGTTTCAGGCAGTGGAGTTTAACATCACCGGGTATATTCGGCTCCAGTTGTTGCCAGATGCCGGCAACCAGATTTTCAATGGAGCATAATTTGCCAGACATGAAATCAACATCCACATTGAGGTTTTTGTGGTCGATTTTTTCAATCACTTCCTTTTTTATGATCTGGCTGAGTTTTTTTACATCAAATACAAACCCCGTTTCCGGGTCGGGATGGCCTTTGAGGGTGACATACAATTCAAAATTATGACCATGCCAGTTTTCATTGGCGCATTTTCCAAAAACCGCTTCATTCTTTTCTTTATCCCAATTGGGGTTATAAAGTTTATGTGCCGCATTGAAATGTTCTATCCGGGTGATATAATGCATCCTTGTGCTTGAATTTTTTTGCAAAGGTAGTTTCTAATGGCTTAAAATTAGCTTAATAATGCGAAATTTGCTGATGCAAATACTAGTGGTGGCATCAACAGAAATGGAAATTGCCCCTTTTCTGGCTCAGTTTCCATCCGCTCAATATCTTATCACCGGTGTTGGAATTCCGGCAACCTGCTATCAGCTTACAAAGAGGCTTCATCAATTTGATTACGACCTATTGATTCAGGCTGGTATTGCCGGATCCTTTCTAAATGGCCCTGCTCCGGGAGAAGTGGTATTGGTTTCGGATGATTGTTTTGCAGATTTGGGTATAGCTGAAAACGGGAATTGGTTTACTTTGTTTGAAAAAGGCTTTTCCGATCCCGATTCATTTCCTTTCAGCAATGGATGGCTCAGCAATACCGAACCGAATATCAACAGTTTCGGGTATCCGCTGGTGAAAGCGGCAACGGTTAATCGGATTACAGATGACCCTATTTGGATAAAATCCTTATCTCAAAAATATGAAGCTGGCATTGAAACCATGGAAGGTGCGGCATTTCATTATATCAGCTTGCTGGAAAGGATACCGTTTCTGCAAATCAGGGCTGTAAGCAATTGGGTTGGTGAAAGGGATAAACGGAAATGGGCCATGGAACCAGCCATCACCAATTTGAACATTGCTTTAAAGGAATTGTATAGTAAGTATCAAACACTGGCCTAAAACATCAACATGACGCTAAGTTTGGCATTCTCACCCTGCCCTAATGATACTTTTATTTTTGATGCGCTGGTCAATAATAAGATCAACACACATGGACTTCAATTTGAACCACTATTAGCAGATGTTGAAACGCTTAACCTAAATGCCATTGCCGGTTTGCCCGTCATCAGTAAAATAAGTTATGGGGTTTTGCCATTAGTAGCGAAAGAATATGTGTTGTTAGATGCTGGTTCTGCACTCGGAAGCGGGGTAGGGCCACTGCTCATTCACCGTCATGAAATGCCACCTATAGCCTCATCATCAGCAATAGAAATACCTTCAGAAACGGTTGCCATTCCCGGAAAATATACTACGGCTCATTTATTGTTCACGCTTGCCTACCCGGATTGGAAAGAAAAAATCTTTCTTCCTTACGATCAGATTGAACACTATGTATCAACAGGAAAAGGCCCGGGTGTGATAATCCACGAAAACCGGTTCACCTATGCAGGCAAAGGCTTAAAGCTATGGCAGGATCTTGGTAAATACTGGGAACTTAAAACCAATGGCCCTATCCCTCTAGGGGGTATTATAATCAGGCGGGATATAGATTATCAACTACAAAAGAAAGTGGAGCTGCTGATCAGAGAGAGTATCGCTTACGCCTACACGCAGTATCCTTTGTTGAATGATTATATCCGATTTCATGCCAGAGAGATGGATGAAGCTGTAATGAGGAAGCATATCGAACTTTATGTGAATGCTTATTCCATGTCGCTTGGTGAAGTGGGGAGATCCGCAGTGTTGCAATTGATGAAGCAATTCAGCATAGTGCATCATTCTGAAGCTATCAATGAATCTGTTTTCCTTACTTAAGTAATATAGTGTTTACTTTAAGCGCTTTACTGTAAACTTCCAGACAGCGTTTTCTTGCAGTTTCATGATCAACTATCGGTTGGGGATAATGGAAATCTTCAAATTCGGGTACCCATTTACGTAAGTATTGAAAATCTGCATCAAATTTTTTTGTCTGCAGATAGGGGTTGAATATCCTGAAATACGGAGCCGCATCACAGCCGCATCCGGCCGCCCATTGCCAGCCTCCGTTGTTGGAAGCGAAATCGAAATCAAGTAACTTTTCGGCAAAATAGGCTTCTCCTGATCTCCAGTTCAGCAGCAAATGTTTGGAAAAGAAGGAAGCAACAATCATCCTTACCCTGTTGTGCATGAATCCGGTGGCATTCAATTCACGCATGCCGGCATCTACGATCGGATAACCGGTTTGGCCATCACACCATTTTTGAAAGGCTTCATCATCTTCCCGCCAGGGTATCAGGTCGTAAGCAGGTTTGAAAGATTTTCCTTCACTGATATGAGGGAAATGCCATAAGATCATTTGGTAAAAATCACGCCAGATGAGTTCGTTGAGGAATGTTGTAGAATAGGCTGATGCCTGTTTGGCCAAATGCCGGATGCTGATTTTGCCAAACCTTAAATGAACCCCAAGCCTGGAAGTACTGTTGATGCCCGGAAAGTTCCTTCTGGCCTCATAGTTTTCCATAATGACGGTGTCAATAGCTGTTGGGGGAATGCTGATTGTTGAAAGGGTGAATCCAATTTCTTTCAGTGGTGGAATATGTAATGGCTGGCAGCGATAAAAATTGGCAAAATAATTTTCAGTTTGAAAGGGGTCTAGTAAATCATCCTGCATGCAGCTTTTCCATTTTTTGCTGTAAGGGGTGAATATGGTATATGGCTTGCCATCGTCTTTAAGTACTTCATTTTTTTCAAATAATACATGGTCCTTGTATTGATGAAAGCTGATATTTTTCGATGAAAGTAGTTTTGCAATTTGTTCATCCCGATGAATGGCATAACTTTCATAATCACCGTTGCAATAAACGGCTTTGATGTTATAAGTGCTAACTAACTCATTGAACACGTTTTCAGGTGTGCCAATTTTCACCAGAAAAGAACTGCCCAGCAAAAGAAGTTGATGCTGCATTTCAGTAATGCACTGGTGGATATAAGTTACCCTTGCATCGGCTTTGTCAGTTAAATGGTTCAAGATATCGGTATCGAAAATAAACAACGGCAGAACGGGGCTATCAGCCCTGAGTGCATGGTAAAGTGCTGCATTGTCGTTGAGCCTGAGGTCGCGCCGGAACCAGCAGATGTTAAGGGTTGGTAAGTCTTGATTCATAGCCAATCAACAAAATACCGCTGGATTTGTTTGTTGCAGCTGTTCGAATAAGGCCCGGGTTTGCTGGCAATGGAAAATTTTACCTTCACATCCTGCTACCCAACGGATGCGGTAAATGGCATTTGTCAGGAAAATTTCATCAGCATCAAGCAGGTCCGTTTCAGTTATGGGGATTTCATGTACGGGATTTGCAGATTTAAGTTGTTGAATAACCTGAGCTCTCATCACACCTGCAACACAGCCTTCTTCTAATGGTGGAGTGATTATTTTATTGTTTTTGATGATAAAAACATTAGCTATTGTACTATCACAAATACGATGGTTGCTGTTGAAAATTAAAGCGTCATTGCAGCGGCTTGTTTTTGCGTGCAATGCACCCATCAGATAAGGCAGATAATTGTTGTGTTTGAGGTTACTGAATTTTCCGGGAGCTTTTTCACATTCGCGATAAAGGCAAATTTGCAATCCGTTTTCCTGTAACGTAGCATGTTGAATATTCAGCGGCCAGGTTTCAATGATATAATTGGGGTGCTGGGTCTCAGGATCATACAATCCACCATCCCCACGGAACATATTTATCCTAACCCTGGCGGAACTGATTTTATTTTTTTCCAGCAGTTGCCTGGTTTGTGCTTCCAGCAGTTCCGGGCTAAGCAGTTTAGGCACTGTAAAACCCAATGCAGTCAGTCCTTTCCAAAGTCGGGCAAAATGCTCATCTGCAAGAATCAGTTGGTCATCTTTAAAGCGTAAAGTTTCAAAGATCCCGTCGCCATAACGGAGCCCGCGGTTTTCCGGACCAACAATGGCCGTGCCGGAGGGATAAATTTTACCATTAAAATTGAAGGCTTGCATGGGGTAAAAATAAAACATCCCCGAAAACCGGGGATGAGAATAAAAATGAATGTGAATTATAGTTCTTCGATAATCTTATGCTTAACTGCATACATGATGAGGCCGGCAGTTGTTTTTGAACCTGTTTTTACTTTGAGTTTATCACGGATGGCTTCTACTGTCCTGGGACTCAGTTCTACCAAATCTGCAATTTCCTTTGTACTTTTTTCCTCGCACATTAACCTTAAGATGGTGGTTTCTTTTTCACTCAGTTGGGCTTCCTGGCTCACCAATTGGTGTGGGGCAGGCATATTGCGTTGCTTCAGATTGGTAAGCAGCGCTTTATTGGTAAGGGAGTTGAAATAATAATCCTGTTCGTAACAGGTTTTGATGGCCTCGTAAATGATTTCGATATCACTGGTTTTTGAGAGATAACTGTTGGCACCAAGTTCCATGAGCTTAGTGATCATACTATTATCTTCAACCATGGTAAGCATGATCACTTTGGTATGAGGAGCGATTTTTTTAAGTTCTGGTAATGTTGCGATGCCGTCCATGATGGGCATCTGGATATCCAGTAAGATGACGTCTGCTTCTATATTGCGGATCAGGTTGAGCAAATGCATCCCATTGTCGGCTTCTGCAATCACTTTAATGTCTTTTCTGGTGCTGAGGGAGGTTTTAACCCCTGCGCGATATAGAACATGGTCGTCTACAATGATTACACGGATTGGATCTGTTGATTCTTCTTTCATTATTGGGGTATGGCGTGAAATTTGCGAAATTTTATTACTTAGGTTTACGTATGTTATAACGCAGTCTGCAAGGTCAAATTATTTGGCATTGCAATAAAGCGTGTATTTACCCTATCCTTTGTATAGGAATTTTACGCTTTTTTTGGTGGTCACGAAAGTACATAAAGCTTGCCAAAACACAAAGGTAAAATACCTTTGATGTGATTTCCTATCTTATTAAGGGGAAAAACAACAGAAAAGGGGGGTGTTTTTCCCTTGTAAATAATGAGTACATCAGGTAATCTTGTAAAAAATTAGTAATGGAAGATAAATTAATAGTATTTGGATTGTTGTTTTTGGAAGTTTTTATCTTTTTTATCTCATTCCTGTTCTCATTGAAGTTAGTGAAAAATAAAAATATTGTTCCATATATGAAAGGTTTTTACTGGTATCATTTTGTTGGAATTGTTATTGGTGTGATAGGAGTATCCGAACTATTATGGATTGGGAAGAATAGTTTTTTTGTTTTATTAAATAATTTATCAATCTTTTTTCATTATACCTTTCTCTGCAACTTCATTAAAAAAGCTACCCCAAATAAAAGTAACCCGGTTCTGTATACCCTAATCGGCGTATATATAATTGGATCAGTTGTGATGTTGGGTTTTTATCTAAATTTTGATATAACTAACCAGGCAAACTTTGCTTTTTCAATCGCACATTTTATTCTTTTCCTTTACTGTGTTATCTATTATCTCCAACTGCTTAATAATATTCCTCAGGTAATCTTGTTAAAAGAACCTGCATTTTGGGTAGTTACAGGAGTTCTTTTTTCTTCCAGTTTAACTATTCCAATCACTTTTGCAGGTAATTATTTCGGTTTTAAATATCTCAGCAATTACCTCTTTCTTGTAAGTTTACTTACTGTCTTGCCTTACATTATACTTCATCTTTTCTTAATCAAAGCAATACTATGTTCAACCAATCCGATCAGGGCTTAGTAATATTTATGGTAATTTGTTCGGTTTTCATGTTCCTGATGATAACCTTTGTTGCAATTATTATTTATCGGTATCAACAGAAACAAAATGCCTATTTCAAGGGCATTGAGGAAATAAAGGTTGCGCATGAAAATAATATGCTGCAGACTAAAGTAGAAATTCAGGAGCAGACTTTTCAAAATATTTCACAGGAAATACACGATAATATCGGTCAGAAATTAACCCTTGCCAAATTGCAATTGAATACCCTATCTTATACAGACCTCGAAAGCTGCCAATCGCAGGTTGCCCAAGCCATCAAGGGTATCAGCGAATCTATCGAAGACCTGAGCGACCTCAGCAGAAGCATGAATTCAGAAATCATCCATAACAATGGCTTCCTGGGTGCCTTGGAATTTGAAGTAAATCAGCTGAACAAGCCAGGAATGTACAACATGCGCCTAAGGGTAACAGGCAATTCCATTTATATGGATGCGCAGAAAGAACTGATGCTGTTTCGCATCGTGCAGGAATCGCTTCACAATGTGGTGAAACATGCCGAAGCCACGCAGATTTATATCGATATTCACTTTACCTCCACTCATCTCGAACTGGTTGTTGCCGACAACGGAAAGGGGTTCAGGCAGGGGATGCTTCAGCCCGGGAATGGATTAGGGAACATGAAAAAAAGGGCAACCCTGTTAAATGGAAGTTTTGACATACAATCTACACCAGGAAAAGGAACTACAATCACGATACAAATACCCATATATGAACAATATGAAGAACTGTTACAAAGTAATATTGGTTGATGACCATGTTTTGCTCAGGGATGCCTTGGCCAACCTGATCAATTCGTTCACCGATTTTAAAGTGATCGCCACAGCAGGCAACGGAAAGGAATTGCAGCAAGCGATTGCTAATGGGCATTTGCCGCAATTGGTTTTACTTGATCTGAACATGCCCGTGATGGATGGTTTTGAAGCATCAAAATGGTTAAGCAATGAGCATCCTGAAATAAATATTCTCATCTTAACCATGTACGACTCTGAAATTGCATTGATCCGTTTGCTGCAATCCGGTGTGAAAGGTTTTTTGAAAAAAGACATCCACCCGGGAGAATTGCGTGCAGCACTTCAGGCCGTTGCTCAAAGCGGTTATTATTATTCTCATAATACAACCGGCAAACTGGCTGGTTTTTTTCAGAAAAGTCAACAAGGAAATACTTCATTCGACAGGGTGATCCTTTCAGAAAAGGAAATGGAATTTCTCCGGCTGGCCAGCACCGATCTTACCTATAAAGAAATTGCCGTTAAGCTCAATATTACCCCCAGGGCAATAGACGGCTACCGGGACGCCCTTTTTGAAAAATTAGATGTAAGAAGCAGGGTTGGACTGGCAATTTATGCAGTGAAAAATGGGATTGTTACTTTTTAATTGCAGAACTTATTCGATGAGTTTGTTTCTCATTCCGTACATGATTAAACCACCAATTGTTTTGGCATTTACTTTGGTCTTCATGTTCTGACGGATGGTTTCGATTGTTCTCGGGCTCAGGAAGATGATTTTAGAAATTTCTTCGGTTGTTTTGTCTTCAGCAAGCAATTGAAGGATCTTGATTTCTTTTTCATTGAAAGTAACCGGTATGTTGGTTCCATAATGCTGCCGTACATTCTTTTTCTGCATCAGCCTGCCCATCACGGCCTTATTCACCAATTCGTTAAAATAAAAGTCATCGTTCATACAGGTAAGGATCGCTTCATAAATTTCTTCCGGATCTGTAGTTTTAGTGAGGTAAGCGTTGGCACCCATTTCCATCATCTTGCTGATCATCTGCTGATCGTCGTACATAGTTAATACGATGATTTTGATGTCTTCATATTCTTTTCTAATCAATTGGATGCCATTGATGCCGTCAATTTCGGGCATCCGGATGTCCATCAGCAACACTTCAGGTTTTTTGATAGCAATTTTATGCATCATATCCTTTCCATCCTCAGCTTCCCAAATCATTTTGAGGTTGGTTTTACCTGCTAAAGCCATCTTTATGCCATCACGAAAAATCTTGTGGTCGTCGGCAATAGCAATTTTGATCAGATTTTCAATTGACATTTTTTTGGGGGTTAGTTGTTCTTAACTGTATAAAAATAACCATTTTGAAACTTGTAAACGCCTGTTACAACAGCAGATCAGTTCCTGAAAATAGTAACAAAGCAAAACTATTGCGTAAATTTACGATAATTGTTGCGTTATTTTACGTTTTTCATTCCGGAAATAACCCATTTTAAAATCTGTATCAACAGCAGACTCGTTTAAAAAGAAATTATTTGCAGCTTTTTCGAATGAAACAGGCAATAATCCGTCCAATTTTTGGCATAGGTTATCCACAAATCCACATTTACGTACAAATACGAAGCAAGTTTACAGAAAAATAAATAGTAAAATTACGATACAGGCTTCGTATATTTACCTGATTTTTAAAGAAAAAAACAGGTAAAAACTGGGTAAAAATCAATACTGTAGCGGGTTTTACCACAAACGTAAACTTACTCTGGCTTATTGCCTCTTGCACAAACCTGTGGAAATAACCAAGTTTACAGTGCAATTATTAATGAACCACTAATTTTTTTTTATGTCAACTATTATCGCACTTGGTCTGTTTTTAAGTTTTTTAGTGAAAAGATTCTAAGTAAATTTTGATTTTGGAGTCCAGTTAATTACTTTTGAAACAAATAACTGTCTCTGAAAACTTTAGTTTACATTTCACTTCTTTCCGAAATTCTTCCTTTAATTTTTTGTATAATTTTTTTTAGAAAGATTATTACAAAAGAGTTAAAGGTTTTTTTTGTATATACCATCTTTCAATTATTATTCACAATACTATGCACACTGGCATTTTATAAATATCATTCTTTTTCTGCCTATATTTTCTTTTTTAGAATCCATGTATTCGTTGAATATGCTTTACTTTCTTATTTTTTCTATTTAATTATTGTTTCAAAGTTCATAAGAATCCTAATTCTTGCTTCAATCATTCCTTTTTTACTTTTTTGTATTTAT
>Ga0164292_10000849_pt1 | contig 24396 bp, 15 predicted proteins | sample GEODES117metaG_FD_111486 | JGI IMG/M metagenome (GOLD analysis project Ga0164292, IMG submission 111486) | Eutrophic lake water microbial communities from Lake Mendota, Wisconsin, USA - GEODES117 metaG | ecosystem: Environmental > Aquatic > Freshwater > Lake | place: USA: Lake Mendota...
ACATTCAGAACAGGTGACGTAAACATCAGGAAGAAAATGCATTTCAATTTTTAAAACACCATTACCTTCGCACGTTTCACATCTTCCCCCCTTAACATTAAAGGAAAAGCGACCAGGCTTATAGCCTCTTACTTTTGACTCATTCGTTTGAGAGAAAATATTTCTTATATCGTCAAATAGACCAGTATAAGTCGCAGGATTTGAGTGAGGTGTTCTTCCAATGGGAGATTGATCAAGTTCAATGAGACTTTGAATTTTATCAACACCAGAAATTGATCTGTAGTTCGCTTGAGACCCCCTTCTGCCACGGGATAGATAATTTTTAATCGCTGGAATGAGAACTTTATGAATGAGTGTCGATTTCCCGGAACCGGAGACACCCGTGATACAAGTGAGGCCCCCAAGTGGTAATTTAAGAGTGACATCTTGGAGGTTATGTTCACGAGCTTTTTCTAGGAGGATAAAATCATGAAGCTTTCTTCTGTTTTCTGGTATTTCAATTTTTAATTCTTTAGAAAGATATTTACCGGTAATACTTTTTTTCGTTTTGATAATTTCTTGAGGTGTTCCTGCTGCGACAATTTCCCCTCCGTGAATTCCCGCCTTGGGGCCCATATCAATTAAGTAGTCAGAGGCCATCATGGTGTCCTCGTCGTGTTCAACAACAAGGACAGTGTTTCCAATATCACGAAGATCAATCAAGGTTTTAATGAGTTTTTCATTATCTCTTTGATGAAGTCCAATACTTGGCTCATCAAGAACATAAAGAACACCAGAAAGGGCCGAACCAATTTGGGTGGCGAGCCTTATACGTTGGGATTCTCCACCAGAAAGGGTCATAGCATCTCGATTTAAGGTGAGATAATTGAGGCCCACGTTTAAAAGAAACTTAAGACGATCTCTTACTTCTTTTAGGACTTTTTGGGCAATGATGGCGCGATTACCAGTGAATTCAAGTTTATCAAAAAAGAGTGCAGCATCGGCGATGGATAAATCACAAATATCCATGATAGATTTATCCTGGATTTTCGCGGCCAAAGCGAAAGGGTTTAATTTTTTACCCTGACAAGATGGACACTTTTTTATGATCATGTATTCTTCAAGATCAGCTCTTGTTTTTTCAGATTCAGACTCATGATATTTTTTTTCTAACCAAGAAGTGATTCCTGGAAATTCTTTTTTAAAGTTCCAAGAGGAATTCTCTGATTCAAATTTATAGTTATAAATTTTTTCAGAACCATCATAAAGAATAGTTTTAAATTTCTCAGAAATTTTGGAGAAGGGTTTTTCTAGATCAACTTTTTCTGCCTCGGCCACTGAACGAACCATTTGCATAAGAAAGGTATTCTTTTTTAAAACTGGAATAGCACCATCTTCAATTGAGAGGGTTTCATCAAAAAGAATAGAATCAAAATCAAATTTTTTTGAAATGCCAAGTCCATTACATTCTTGGCAGGCGCCCAAGGGAGAATTGAAGGAAAAAAGTCTGGGCTCTAGGTCCGGATAACTTTTCCCTGTTTTGAAGGAGTAATTTTTTTCTGAGAAAAAATGCTCTTTTTCATCAGTTAGCACTATTAAATACCCATCAGATAATTTGAGTGCCTGCTCGATGGAATCACTTAGTCGAGATTGAATTCCTTCTTTCATGACCAGTCGATCGACAACAATATCAATATTGTTAAACTTTGATTTATTAATACTTAGGGTATCCTCAAGGTTCAAGATTTCCCCATTAAGTCTCAGCCGAGAGAAGCCCATGCTTTGATATTTCGCTAGTTCCTCTTTATGCTCGCCCTTTTTAGAGCGAATAACGGGAGATAATAACTGAAGTTTAGTTCCTGATTTAAATTTAAGGATAGACTCAACAATCTGCTGTGGTGTTTGTTTCGCAACTTTCTCTCCTGACTCTGGACAATGAGCATCACCAAGACGTGCATAAAGAAGTCTCAGGTAATCATAAATTTCGGTAATGGTACCTACTGTGGATCGAGGATTTTTTGTGGTTGATTTCTGATCTATCGCAATTGCGGGAGAAAGACCGGTGATGCTTTCCACCTCAGGTGCCTCAATTTGACCAATGAATTGTCTAGCGTAACTAGAGAGAGATTCAATGTAGCGCCTCTGTCCTTCAGCATAGATAGTATCAAAGGCCAGAGAAGATTTTCCTGAACCCGATGGCCCAGTGATGACCGTTAAGGAATGGCGAGGAAGAGTGACATCAATATTCTTAAGGTTATGAACCTTGGCCTTTGTGACTTGAATTTTTTCCATGGGAGAACCTCTTTAACACAGTTAGTGCCTCGCTCAAAGAATAGGCACAACCTCTGTAGTCAGCAATATTTTTTCCATAAAGATCAAATGAAGTTCCATGATCTGGACTAAACCTAAAGAAAGGTAGACCTAAAGTTATGTTGGAACCAATGAACCCCTGGAGTGATTTAAAGACCCCAAGACCTTGATCATGATAAACATAAACCAGTAAGTCATTGGAAGACTTCTTATTGATGATCATTGTATCACCGGGAAGTGGTCCAGACATGTCTATTTTAAAATCCAATCTTAGACGTTTAATGGCCTTTGTGATGCGCCCATCTTCATCACCAATAAGTCCTCCTTCACCAGCATGAGGATTAAAGCCTGAAAGGAGAATTCTTGTGGGCGTCGCACCCAAATCCACAAGAGCGAAAAGAGACGTTTTTAAACGGTTATAAATAACGGTTTCGGATAATTTCACCACATCTTTTAATGGCAGATGATCTGATAATAGAAGTACTTTTAAATCTGGTGAGGAAAAATACATCCCTAGATCTGGTTTCTTAAAATGAGATCTGAAATATTCGGTATGCCCAGGAAAACCAGGAAACTGATCTTTAGAAGTGGGAAGAGTATAAAGAACATCGCCCTTTTGAATTTTCTCCATGCTTGTCAAAAGGGAAGCAAAACTCTGTGAATGTGCTTTTTTATGAAGCCAATCCACAGGGATAATCGTATCGCAAACTGAAATACATTTTGAGTCAATCTCAAAGGGGAGCTTCAGTAATTTTAGTGATTGAGCGACGGAATCTTTATAAGCATTAAACTCTAGGAAAGGAAGATCCTTATCACTCATCATAAGACAAGCTTTTAGGAAAACTTCAATACCAATTCCTTTCTCATGGCCTTGGGTTATTTGAATTTTCATATTTAGAGAAGATTTTTTATGTAGTAGTTAGAATATTCTCGGTCAAACCAGTTTGTTGTTACTGATTTTCCTTTTGAAACAAAGATATCGTTTTGAATTTGATCCTTAAATTTTGTGAAATCCTGGGATTCAACTAAATCTTTCTTTTGAACATAAAAGACATGAAGATGTTTATTGAGGGAAATGGCCTTTGAAAATGATCCTTCAGAAGTCGTTTTAAGAAGACCAGCTAATTCTTTAGAAAGTCCATCTTCGTTGAGTCCATCTAGATTGTTTGATTCTAAATCTTTATACTCAGCAGGCAATTTCCCTGTGAGTTGATAATCCTTTAACACGGCCAAAAACTTATTTTCACTTTTATCAATTATTTTTTCTTCAGAGATATAAAAGTCTACTAAGTTATATTTAAACGATAGGGCGTTATTCGTACTGTTTCGTTTATAATACTCGTTTTTAATTTCCTGCTCAGTGACGGAAACAAGTGGGGCAATGATTCTTTGGGCGAAAATATTGAACTCCATCGTTTCTCGGATGATTTCAAAATACTCTTCGTAGGTGACACCCTTACCTTTTAAAAACTGTAATAAGTCTGCTCTTTTAAGACCCAGCCTTTCCTCGGTCATTTTAATACGTGATTCAACAGCATCATCATTAATGACGTAGCCTTGTGCGTTGATTTTGTCCCTTACAATAAAGGAGCGAATCATAATTTCCAAAAGTTCTTTTTGGGTAAAAGTTTTTTGGTTGTAAATTATAGGAGAAATTTCTTTTCTGGCCTCTAAAGTGGCTTCCACTCTTTTGACTTCTGAGAGCGAGATAACTTTAGTGTTGATAACAGCAACGATCTTATCGAGGAGTTTTTCAGTAGAAGATTTTTCCTGGGCATAAGTCAGACCCATGCCCAGGGTAATAAATAGTAAAAGTAGTTTCACGAATCCAGTATTTTATAAAAGATTAGGAGTGGTCTTTATGTCCGCACCTTTGCCCAAATTGGTAAAATAGTTCTCAATAATGGCATCTCTTTTATTATCGTAAATAATTTTCTTGTACAAGTTTTTGTCGATTTGATCAAAAGACTTAACACCGAGAATTTTAATAACATGATAGCCCATTTGAGTTCTCACAGGCTTAGAGATGAAGCCAACTTTTTGTCCTTTAATGGCTTCAAAATATTCAGGTGCTAAACGAGTTGGAGGTTGGAAACCTAGCTCACCACCAATAGGCGCCGTTGACGTTTGTGAATACTTGTTAGCGTATTTTGCAAAGCTATCAGGATCTTTTTGAAGAATATCGTAGATTTCCATAGACTGAGCGAAGCCAGTTTTAACTTCTTCAGGAGTTGGCTCAACTCTTAGACGAAAAAGAATCTGAGCTGTGCGATATTCTTTGTTTGTCTCATAATATTTTTTCACGTCATCATCAGAGACGGTAATTTTTTTAAATTCACCCTCTAAATCTTTAGATATCTGAGCATGAAAAAGGATGTCTTCTTGTTTTGAGATCACGACAGGATCCTTATCCACACCACTCTTCTTGGCCTTTTGAATACCTAGTTCACGATTAATAAGATCTTGAAGTGAAACTTCTTTCGTGATTTTTCTCTGACCTACAAATTTTAAATTTTGTAAGTGATATTCTTCAAATTGTTTTTTGGTAATTGCTTTTCCGTTAACCGTAGCAACAACCGGACTTTTCTGAGCAAGTGCTGGAATCGCCAGCGTTAGAAGAACGACTGCGAGAGAAAAATTTTTCATACACATCCCTGTGGTATTTAATATTAACTTCTAATAAAAACAATATCATACACCCATTTCTGCTGCAATATGTTTTGCAAATTCATAAAGCATTTGATGACTCACTGATTCTTTGAAAAGCGCAGTGACTGAAGTGTCAGGATTTAGTTTGTAGAATTTTGGTTTATTTATGAAGAAGTTCAGCATCTTATCTCTTAATTGATGATTCCAGTTAAGTATTTCTTGATCAAAATAAAGCCCAATCTGAGAACCGGAAACTTTGATCAAACGAAGGCCAAGCGGCTTAAAAATGATTCTTGATCTTAGGATCGAATAAAGAGCTTCAAGCTCTTTTGGTGTAAGTCCAAAAGCATCAGTAAGTTCTGAAATAATTTCTTCTAATCGGCCTAGTTCGCCACAATTGGAAAGTCGTTTGTAATACTTAAGTCTTAAGGCATGGTCTTCAATATAAGCATTTGGAATATAGGCCGAAAAAGGTGCTTGGATTTCAATATTTTTCGCCGAAACTTTTTGTTCACCCTTAATTTCCTGGATCGCTTCTTGTAGGAGATCCATATAAAATTCTAAACCAATTGCCTCAATGTGACCTGATTGCTCCCCACCTAATATGTCCCCTGCTCCCCGAATTTCCATGTCTGAGGAGGCGAGAGCAAAACCAGAACCCATTTCTGCATAAGTTTGAAGGGCCTGAAGACGTCTTTGTGCGGTTTCAGATAACGTTCTATTTTCTGGCACAATAAAATAAGCATATGCTTTTCGATCGGAGCGTCCAATTCTTCCTCTTAATTGATGGAGTTGAGCCAGGCCATAGGTATCTGCTCGATCAATAATCATCGTATTCGCATTAGGAATATCAATCCCTGATTCAATGATCGTTGTTGCCAGGAGAATATCGGATTTATGATCGTAAAAATCATTGATTCTTTTTTCCAGCTCCTTCTCATTCATTTGTCCGTGGGTAACGGAAATGCGTGCTTTGGGCACGAGTTTTTTTAAATAAAGTTCATGCTCCTCAATATCATGTACCCGATTGTGAACATAATAAATCTGTCCACCTCGAGAAAGTTCTTTTTCAATGGCCGACTTAAGAGTGAGATCATCTTCCTTAATAATATAGGTTTTAATCGCCTGTCTTCGTGGTGGGGCCGTCTGAATAAGTGAAAGATCCCGAATTCCTAAAAAAGATAGTTGCAGAGTTCTTGGAATGGGAGTTGCTGTCATGGTGAGAACATCTACACCTGTTTTCATGAGTTTTAACTTCTCTTTATGAGCGACTCCAAACCTGTGTTCCTCATCAATAATGAGAAGCCCCAGATCGTGAAACTCAACCTTATCTGAAAGAACTGCATGGGTGCCAATCAGAATATCCACTTTCCCCTCTGAAACCTCGGTTAAAATTTCTGATTTTTGCTTTGCTGTTTTAAATCGGGAAACAAAATCGATATTAACGGGAAAATTTTCAAATCTCTTTTTAAAAGAGTGAAAGTGCTGAAGGGCGAGAACTGTGGTGGGAACAAGAAGAACCACTTGTTTTTTATCTAAAACCGCTTTCATCGCGGCCCTCATCGCAACCTCAGTTTTTCCAAAACCTACATCACCACAAACAAGGCGATCCATGGGATATTGTCCTTGCATATCTTCCAACACATCTTGGATTGCCTTTTCTTGATCGGGTGTCTCTTCGAACGAAAAAGAAAGTTCGAATTCTTTAAATAAATGATCAGGTGGAGAAAAGGGAAAGCCACCTCTAAGCTTTCTTTCCGCTTGAAGTTTTATGAGATCAAAAGCTAGTTTTTTAACAGAGCTTCGTGCTTTTTGTTTTAGTTCACTAAATTTTTTGGATTTTAAAGAGGCAACTTTCAAACCTGAAGACGAGTCTGCATGTTTTTGAACGAGATTAAGTTTATAAACGGGAACATAAACTTTATCGTTGTCCTCGTAGGTGATAACTAAAAAATCACTTTTTTGATCACCGGCAGAAATAGTTTCGAGGCCTTTATAAATACCAATCCCATAATCTCTATGAATGACGTAGTCATTGACCTTAAGTGTCGCCAATTGCTCAGCAAATAGGTCTTTGTTTGTAGACTTTATTTGCTTAGTTTTTTTCTTTTTAACAGAAAAGAAATCTCCCTCAGAAAGAACGAAGATGTGATCATTTTTATAATAGAAACCTTCATCAAGTTTTCCAAAAACAAAATGTAACCTTTCTCCCAGATCCGTTAAATGATTTTCCTCCATAAGATAAAGAAGCTCTTGCCTGGCATTTTCAGTTTTGTAGGAGACAATTAAATCTCCTCTTACATCGAGCTCTTTTCGTAAAAGTTTTAAACTCGCTTTGATAAATTCAAATTTATTATCAGGAATAGGGCCATTTTTTTGAAGCTTTGTGTTTAGGTAGGCCTTTAGTTTTTCAAAATGAAGGTGAATTTCTTTACTGAAGTGAGTATCTAAATTAACGGTAATATCTAATTGATCAACGTATAGGCGCTTGAAAGTGAGCTCAGGTAATTTTTCTCTGAAAAATAAATCTGGTCCTGGTAAAATAGAAAAGGTTTCGACGCTCTTTAAATGATTTTCAAAATCCTCTTTTTGGGCAGCAAAAAAAAGATCAAAATTGTTTTGGCCATTATCAAAATTTAAAAAAGTTATTTTTGAATCACTTGGTAAAAAATCGAGAAGAGTACAAGGAGTTTCAAAAAATAAGGGAATGAAGAGTGCATAATTTTCAAATAATTGTCCCTCACCAAGCCTAGAAAAAAGCTGTTTTCTTGCCTCATATTTGTTTTTAAAGGCTGGTTGAGCTTGTGGGAGTTTACTTCGAAGCTTTGAGGCAAATTCCTCCTTCACTAATTGACCAGGTCCAGGGATAAGCGAAACTTCCTGAAAAGTTTTTTCACGATTCGTTTTTTGTGTCTCTACGTCAATTTCAAAAATCTCTTCAATCAAATCATCAAAATAGTGAAGACGAACGGCAGATTGAGAAATGGGATAAATATCAAAAATTTCTCCCCTTCTTGAAAAAGTCCCCGGTTCTTCGATTGTGCTAGAAGGAAAATAACCCATCTGAGTTAATTTATGAGCAAGATCAAAGGGTGAAATTATGTCGTCTTTTTTAATTTTGAAACAGTTGTTTAAAAAAAAGTTTTTATCAGGGCCCAGAATTTGTATGGCCTCAAATGTCGTAATGACGATAATTGGGCCATTGAGTATTAATTTTTGTAACACGGACCAGCGAGAAAGAAGGGCAGATTCTGACGCAATGATGGAACTATAAATCCCATGATTATGCCCCGGGTAAAAGTAAATATTTCGTAAATGCTTCAGCGACTCAAAAACTTCCTCTGCCTCATCCTGATCTGAACAAACGATCAAATGCGTGGAATCAAAGAGCTGTTGTGAAAAATAACTACCTGCAAGAAGGCTCCACTGGTTAGGGGAAACACCTTTGAGTGAAAGTTCTTCGCCACTTTGTAGCCAATGCTGAATTTTAGATTGAATACCATTAAACAGTGTCACATTAAATCCCGATGAAAAAGGTTGCATTCTCACTCTTAAAGAAGCGTAGAGTCAACCTCTACAATACATAGTCTCCAACAAAATAACATCTTTCCTAAATTCAACATCTTTTGTATCTTAAAACTACTTTTTTCCGACCTTAATAGAAGTGGAGACTTCCATGACACCAGCTCAGTTTGATGGCTTGATGCCTATTGTTATCCTCATGGGTATTGCAGTTCTTTTGTTCGCAGGCGGACATTTTGTTTCTGTTTTACTTGCTCCCAAAAAACCCTCACTACTTAAAGAGACTCCTTATGAATGTGGAGAGCAGCCCGTCGGTTCTGCTTGGTCGGCATTCAATGTTCGCTTCTATGTCGTGGGTTTGATCTTTATCATTTTTGATGTGGAATCGGTACTGATGTTTCCAGTGGCTTCGATTTTTAAAGAATTAAATGAGGTTGGTGAAGGTGGATACGCTCTCATCGTCTTTCTAAGTTTTATCTCTGTTCTCATTGAGGGCATAGCTTATTGCTGGAAAAAAGGCGATCTTGACTGGGTAAAGTCTTTCCAAGTTTCGAGTAAAAAATAATAAATAAGGTTTATATTCATGAATCAAACTCTTGTTAGTTACCTTTCGCAGTACGAGTTTTATGATGTTCTCTTGGGGATTTTTGGTAAAAATGAAGGCTTACTTGCTTTCGTTATCTATCTCCTCTTTGCAGGTGCAATTGTTGGACTTTGTGCAACGATTGGTGGACTTGGCACATATGCTGAAAGAAAAATATCAGCAGACATTCAACAAAGAATTGGGCCGAACAGGGTCGGTCCCTACGGGATTCTCCAGTTTTTAGCAGACGGCGTGAAAATGATCACGAAAGAAGACGTGATGCCTAATACGGCTGATAAATTTTTATTTTATCTCGCTCCAATGCTCGCCTTGATTGGTGTATTTGCAACTCTTGCCGTCCTTCCTTGGTCTAATGGATTTATGATGGCGGATCTTAATGTTGGAATTTTTTATCTCATCGCTATTTCTTCCCTCGTCGGAGTGAGTGTCTTTTTGGGTGGATATGCTTCTAACTCAAAATGGTCGATGCTCGGTGGGATGAGAGGTGCTTCTCAAATTATTTCTTACGAAATACCAGTCACCATTTCTATTCTCTCAATTACTTTACTTGCGGGTGGGATGGGTTTCGGAACGATACTTTCTCAACAGCAGGGAACACCTATTCACTGGTACATTTTCCATAATCCGTTTGCCTTTATTGCTTTCTTTGTTTACTTCATCGGAGCACTCGCAGAAACCAATAGAGCGCCTTTTGACTTACCAGAAGCTGAGTCTGAACTTGTTTCTGGTTATCACACTGAATATACCGGGATGAGGTTTGGGTTTTTTGCACTTGCTGAATACATCGAAGTTTTTGTTGTTTGTGGTGTTGGGGCCGCTCTCTTTTTAGGTGGGGGAAACCTTCCTTTTAATGTTCAGATTGACATCATCCCCCTTCAGCTTTTCCAAGTTGTTATTTTCATGACGAAGGCGCTTATTCTTTATTACGTTGTTATTTGGATTCGTTGGACTTTCCCTCGTCTTCGCGTGGATCAGCTTATGTCCATCTGTTGGAAATATTTAACTCCAATTGCTATTTTTAACCTCGTTGGAAATGCAGTTTGGATTGTTGTGTTTAATGGAAAATCGATCGCCGACCTTGTGTTCGGTGGACACTAATTAAGGAATACCAATGTTCGCTCAATTACTTTTCTTATTGTCTGCAGTTCTTACGGTTGGTTGTGCCATAGCCGTTGCTGTCACTAAAAACATCATGCACTCTTGTATTTTTCTTTTGGGTTCATTGATCGGGATTGCGGGATTATACGCCACTCTTGGAGCAGATTTTGTAGCTGTTACCCAGATCATGGTTTATGTGGGTGGGATTGTGATTCTCATGCTCTTTGCGGTGATGCTTACCGGTGGAAAAGATTTCGTTTCTCGTGCACAAAATTTATTAGGTCTTGCTCCTTCTATGGGAAATAAGTGGACTTATGGCATAGGGTTATTCGTGGGGCTTGTTTTTCTCCTGACTAACGTAAAACTCCTCTCAAATATAATGAAATCTTATCCTGTGAAGACCTTTGGTAATGAATTTCCATCAACTGTTTCACAGATTGGTCACTTACTTGTGAAGGAACATGTTTTAGCTTTTGAATTATCTTCAGTTTTATTATTGGGTGCTCTTGTTGGTGCGGCAATCATTGCGCGACCAAGAAAGCAGTAATTGGATAAATTATGATTAGTTTAATTTCATACCTCATTATTTCTCTTGTCCTATTCATCGTTGGCCTTGTGGTCATGATTTCGAGAAAAAACATTGTCGCTATTTTATTGGGGATTGAATTAATCCTTAATGCGGCTGCCTTGAACTTCGTTGCTTATTCTAGGTTTGTAACCAATAACTTAGATGGGCACATTTTTAGTTTATTTATTATTGTTGTTGCTGCGGCGGAAGCAGCAGTTGGTCTCGCTATTGTGATTCGATTCTTTCAAATCAAAGAGACGATTCATATTGATGAAGCAACTCAGCTTAGAAACTAAGGGTCAGACATGGAATATACAGTTGGAAGTATCGCACCTATTTTTCTTGCACCGGTTTTGGCATTTGTCATTAATGCTTTTCTTGGAAGAAAATTGCCACGACAGGGCGACTGGTTAGCGACATTAAGTATTTTTGTTTCATTTGTTTTTTCGGCAAAAATTTTCGGAGATTTTATCTTTGGAAAATTTGCGACAGACTATTTTATCCATAAAACATTCACTTGGTTTGATTTGTCTTATGGGGCTAATATTTGGAAAGTCGACATGGGTATCTATATTGATAACATGGCGGCGATTATGCTCCTTATGGTTTCAGGCGTTGCCTTCCTAATCCACCTTTTCTCAACTTGGTATATGGATCATGATGAAAAGCATGGAAGATTCTTTATCTTTCTTCCGCTCTTTACTTCTGCCATGCTTGGGTTGGTACTTTCAGACAATCTTTTCTCACTCTTTATCTTCTGGGAGATCATGGGTTTCTGCTCATATTCCCTTATTGGTATTTATAATAAAAAAGAAAAAGCAGGAGATGCTTCTCTAAAAGCCTTCATGACAACCAGAGTGGGAGATGTGTTTCTTCTTCTTGGTATGGTTGCGATTTGGATGGTGATCGGTTCAGTTTCTTATGTCGACATCTATGCCGCAATCGCGGAAGGAAAATTTGCAGGACAAACTGTTATCGGAATCTCTCTTGCAACTTTTGCCGGGCTTTGTATTTTCCTTGGTGGAATGGGTAAGTCTGCTCAATTTCCTCTTCATGTTTGGCTTCCAGATGCGATGATGGGCCCAACACCTGGTTCAGCTCTTATCCACGCAGCGACAATGGTTGCCGCAGGTGTTTATCTTTCATTAAGAATGTATCCATTGATGGTTCTAGGTGATCTTACGTGGTTTATTGCAGTTATTGGTGCCATCACGGCGTTTATGGCGGCGACCATCGCACTTGTTCAAACGGACATAAAAGCAGTTCTTGCTTTCTCTACTATCTCTCAGCTTGGCTACATGATGATTGGGGTTGGAGTTGGTTCATATAATGCAGCTTTTATGCATCTTATAACTCACGCTATTTTTAAGGCGTGTCTCTTTCTTTCGGCAGGTTCAGTAATTCACTCCATACATGAACAAGAGATGCCAAAAATGGGTGGATTACGTAAATATTTACCTTACACACATTTCGCGATGATGTGCTGTACACTTGCGATTGCAGGGATCCCATTCTTCTCTGGATTTGTATCAAAAGACAGAATTCTAGGTGATGCACTTTATTTTGGATTCATGGCCGGACAAAGCCCTCTCATGGCGATCGTTCCGATTCTTGGGTTTGCGGGTGCTGGCTTAACAGCGTTCTATATGTTCCGAATGATGTTTCTTACTTTTTATGGTGAAAATCGCATGAATGATCATCATCATGATGATCACGGGCATGGACATGGCCATGACGATCATCACGGTCATGAAATTCATCACGAGCATCTTAATGCTCGTCAGAATGTTCCACTGCTTATTCTTTCTGTATTTACTCTTGGTTTTTGGTTTGCGGGCACACTCACGGGCCAGAGCTTTGGTAAGGTTTTTGGAGCAAAAACAGAATGGTTTAAAATTCTTGTGGAGGCACCTAAGGTTGAAAAATTTATTGGCCACCCAAGAGAAGCATTTGGCTCAACCGATACAAAACAGGCCGTAGCACTAGAGCACGCTCACTATCATCATCAAACAGGCTATGCTGGACCAAATCCAGATGAGCACAAGATTCATACGGCCCACACACTCGGGGCCATTCTTTCAATAATCATTGCGTTCTCTGGTGTGTTTCTCGCCTTCCTTATGTACATAAAGAAGTCAGTAAAGCCACTTGCCTCTACTTTTAGTGGCTATACGGAAACACTGAAGAATAAATATTATTTCGATAATCTCTATGTGGATCTCATTATCAAGAAAGGCCTTTTAGGACTTAATAATTTCCTTTCTTGGTTTGATATGGGTGTTTACGATCGATTTGCTGTTGATGGTTGGGCAACTGTGAATCGCTGGACTTTCAAAGCAGCAAAATGGTTCGATAACGTGATTGTTGATGCGATTGGTGTGGATGGTACTGGTGTAGCCGTCAATTTATTTAACCTCGTTTTAAGAATTGTACAGAGTGGTAAAATTCAATTTTATTTTGTTATGTTGATAATGGTTCTTGCGTCTTATATTTGGACATTAAATTTATAAGTTTTTCTTTATAGAGAGAGGTTCTTTGTGAACGGAATTTTAAACTGGATTTTGTGGTTACCAATCATCGGAATGATTGGAGTTATTTTAACTCCCAAGGCGAAGGAGAGTGTGATTAAGTTTGTTACACTTCTAACAACTTCGATCACCTTGATACTCTCAGTTTTGTTGTATCTAAAGTTTGATACCTCAACAGCTGATATGCAATTCGTGGTTAAGATTCCATGGATTGAGCAGTTTCACATCAATTACTTCCTGGGTATTGATGGTATCACAATGCTCATGACCTTCTTGAATGCACTCCTCTTTTTTATTTGTACTCTTTCAAGTTGGACGATTCATAAAAATGTAAAAGCTTATTTCGCCCTACTCCTTATGCTTCAATCCACAGTCTTTGGAGTGTTCTTCGCGCTTGATTTCTTCTTGTTCTATGTTTATTGGGAAGTGATGCTTCTTCCGATGTTCTTCCTAATCGGTATTTGGGGTGGGGAAAACAGAGAATACGCAGCGATTAAGTTTTTCCTCTATACGTTCTTCGGTTCGATTTTTATGCTCGTCGGTATCATCGCTCTTTATTATGCTACAGGTAAGGGAGTGGATTCGTTCAATATCCTTGCTCACCAAGGTGGTAAGTTTACAGAACTTACGGTTAATGTTTTTGGTAAAACTTTCTCTTTTGAACACCTCTTCTTCTGGTTCATGTTTCTTGGTTTCGCGATTAAGGTTCCAGTATTTCCTTTCCATACTTGGTTGCCTCATGCGCACGTTCAGGCACCAACTGCTGTTTCTGTTATTCTCGCGGGAGTTCTACTTAAAATGGGAACTTACGGATTCTTAAGAATCGCTTTCCCAATTTTTCCGATGGCCGCTGTAGAATCTTCAACTATCATTGCTGTCCTCGGATTAATTTCTGTGATCTATGGTGCTTTCTGTGCCATGGCCCAAGACGATGTGAAAAAACTTGTTGCTTACTCTTCAGTGTCCCACATGGGCTTTGTAATGCTTGGTCTTGCAGCGATGACGACTCAAGGGATGAATGGAGCGGTTCTTCAGATGTTCAATCACGGAACTTCAACTGCGATGATGTTCTTACTTATCGGAATTTTATATGAGCGCTCTCACCACCGCTGGATTGTTAAACCAGATGGTTCTAAAGGTTACGGCGGTCTTTCAACAAAACTTCCAAAATACACAACTGTATTTATTATCGGAATGTTTGCTTCGTTAGGTCTTCCAGGTCTTTCTGGATTTATTTCTGAAGCTCTTATTTTCCTCGGTATCTATCAGCGCTTCACTACAATTACAGTGATCGCAGTCGTCGGCCTTCTCATTGGTGCTGCTTATCTTCTTTGGATGTTTAAGCGTATGTTCTTTGGAGAAGTTAATCCAGAAACTGAAGAATACGATGACATGAATGCCCGTGAAGTGTTTTATATGCTTCCACTTTGTGTTGCTGTGATTGTTTTTGGAATTTACCCAAGCCCTCTTCTTAATGTGATGAAGGCATCTGTTGGTCAGTTAGTAGATTTATTGGCCAAGTTCTAAGCGAGGTTTTTGTGATTGACCAGTTATTTGGTTTTTTAAGCTATTACGTTCCGGAGATCATAAGCATTGTTCTTATGACGACACTTCTCGTCGCTGAGGCCGGTGTAAAAGATGAACATGCCCCTAGGACAAAAATTCATGTCTACACTCAACTTATGTTGGGTGTCGTTTTAGTTTGTCTCATGTTAAACCTTGGCGCAAAACCACTCCATATATTCTACAATGCCGTTACGATTGATCCTTTCTCGACTCTTGTGAAAATCATCATGACCGTTGGAACAATGGGTGCAGTTTTTTTAAGCCATACTTCAAAAGACATTTACTCAAATCTAAAATCTGAGTTTTCCATCATGGCGGTTGGAGTTTTAATTGGTGGGATGCTTTTGGCATCCGCTAATAATATGCTCACTCTTTATCTTGGAATTGAAACACTCTCTATCCTGTCTTATGTTTTAAGTTCGTTTAAGCGTGATGAGTCAGCTTCGACTGAGGCCGGGATGAAATACGCACTTTATGGTGGTTTATCCGCTGGAGTTGCTCTCTTTGGGATCTCTCATCTCTACGGTGTTCTTGGATCCATTCAATTTGTAGATATGGTAGCTAAACTGCCAGGGATTGAAGGAGTGAATCTTGCGATTGTCATGATTTCCTTCCTTATGTTCTTTGTAGGTATTGGTTATAAGATTTCTCTTTTTCCTTTTCATATGTGGACCCCAGATGTCTATCAAGGGTCACCAATTCCTGTTACGTCATTCTTTGCGATTGTTCCTAAAATGGCCGGAGTAGCTTCTTTAGTAAGAGTATCATTTGTATTTGTTCAAGAAGGATCTCCACTTGCGATTTCTTGGATTGGACTCATTCTAGTGATTGCCGCCATGACGATGACTGTTGGAAACGTAACTGCTATTGGCCAGACTTCTGTTAAAAGACTTTTGGCCTTCTCATCTATAGGTCATGTTGGAATGATGATCTTGGGTGTTGTTGTGATGAATGAAGCAGGTGTTCAGGCGATTCTTTTTTACGGAATTGTATATTTATTTATGACACTCATTGCGTTCTACATTACTTCACACTTATCAGACATGTATGGTACTGATTCTTACGATGTCTTTAGAGGACTCATTTACAAACATCCTGTGATGGCAATTATTATGGCATCGGTCCTCTTCTCGCTTGCTGGTATGCCACCATTTTCTGGATTCATCGCTAAGTTTAATATCTTCTCAGTCATTATTCAGAAAAAGCACTACGGCATAGCTTTAGTAGCAGCGATTAACTCAGTTATTGCTCTTTACTACTATATGAAGTTAGCAAAGACGATGATCTTTGGAACACCTCAGGGTGAAGAAAAGGTCTTAGGCTTTACGACACTTAATCAAACGGTGATCATTGCTCTCTTCATCCCGGTAATCTTTCTTGGAATCTTCTGGGATTCAGCTATGGCCCTGGCAGGAAATGCGACACTATTCATAAAGTAATACTGAAAGGGGAGCAAAAAGCTCCCCTTTTTGTTTTCCCCCCTCAAATATCTAAAATCCTTTATAATTAATGCTATGACGAAATACAGACTTCGGCTCTTGGGTGGCCGGGTAATAGGACCATTTGAAAAAAATCAACTTTTTGAGTTGAAGCAAAAAGGTCACATTAAGGGTAATGAAGAGTTTCAAATTTATCCAACTGGTAACTGGGATTCTATTAGAAAAATTGAATTCTATGATGAGCTGATGGATGAAAATAAAACAACAGTCGAAGTAAATAATGAATCAATGAAAGAAGAAACTTTTGTCATTGATCTTTCAAAAATAAGAACACAAAGACAAGAAAAAGAAATCGACAGTCTCGTTGAAAATGATGGTCCGGCGATAGAACAATTAACGGAAACCATTCAAATACCATCAAAAGAAAAGAAATCACCCGCCCAAGAAAATTCAAGTGCCTTTAGTTTGGAGTCTTTGCCGTCATTAGAACTTGAAATAGAAATGGAGAAGGCCCCTCTCTTTCCAGAGAAAAAAAATGAAGACAATAGTGATAAGACGATTATTAATCCCGTTGCTCAGCAAGAAATTGAAAAAATGCGTAGGCTTCAAAAAGAAGCAGATCAAAAAAAGATTGCCGAAGAATTAGAAAAACAAAAAGAAGAGGAAAGGGCGAAAAATCTCGCCTTAGAAATTGCAAAAGAAAAAGAAGTGATTCAAAAAGATGAATCTACTCAAATGATAAAAATAAATCAATTAGCCATTTTAGAAGAAGCGCAAGAAGAAGAACAAAATATTGAGAAAGAACTAAAGATTATCAAAGCAAGGGAAATAAAAGAAGAAGAACAACTTGATAATAACGAGACAGAACCAAAAAACAAAAAAAAGAAGATCATTTTAGGTATTGCGCTAGCATTAATCTTATTTGCGATATTTTTTCCTGAAGAAAAGCCAAAGATAGCGACCTTTAAGCACGTCGACCCAGTGATTTCCTTTCCGATTCCATTTGATCAATCAAATAACAAAAAATCAGAATTGGATTTTAAAAAAGGTCTCGTAGAGTTTAATCGCGGAGGCTACGTAAATATTATCAAAGCGGGAATAAGTTTTAAAACAAGTTATGAAAATAACATGGAAAACTTAGCGGCACTTAATTTTATGGTAAGGGCCTATTCGGAGCAGCTTCAAAACTCAAGGCAGAAATTAAAAGATGCCCAGACAATATTTAATATTATTCAATCCAAAAAACCATTTCTTATGCAGGATCCAAATGGAGTCATCGGGATTAATTTATTCTACATGACGATTAATAAGCCTGGTGCTGCCGTAGATGTCATTCAGAAATACCTGAAACTTAATCCTAAAAATGTGACGCAAGATTTGTTTGCTGTTTACTTAAAAAGCTTAATACGGACTGGAAAAATTGATGAGGCAAAACAGTTTCTTCAAGCACTTCTTAAAGCTAAAGAGAAAAATCGATACACGTATAGTGCTTTGTTTGATTACTACATGTTAAATCAAGAACAAGATAAAGCCATGGATCTCGCACGATCTGCTTTAAAAGAAAATCCGAATTTACCTATTTTCTACCTTTTGAATGCCGAACTATTAATTAAAGAGAAGAAAATAGATACAGCAAAAAAACTTTTGAAAAAAGTCGAAATGATGGGCCTTGACTCGGCAAATATCAATTTTGCGAAGTTCTTAGAACTTAGAGGACTCATTTTTGTATTAGAAAATAAATCTAACCAAGCGGCAAAGACTCTGTTGCTCTCTTTGAAAATTAATGACTCTGATGATCTACGAATAAAATTAGCGGAACTTGAGGGAAGTCAAAGTGATGACAAGGTAGCAGTCAAAATCATCAATGAAAGTAAGGCGGTAAAATTTCTCATTCAGGCGAAAGAATTTTATGAGAAAAAGAATTTTGATCTCGCCATGAGCTATTCAGCAAAGGCAACGGAAGCCTATCCTGGCCACATTCCTTCGGAACTTTTTTTAGCAAAAGTGCAACTCCGTCTTGGTCTTGCTAAACAGGCGATTCAAACACTCGAGGATCTCGTTAAAAAATATCCAGAAGATAAAAAAATAAATTTTGCACTTATTGACGCCTATATTGAAACTTATAAATTTAATGATGCCAAAATACGTTTGCAGGTTATTTCTTCCACAAATCTTCGAGAAGCTTGGGAGTATACTTCTTTAAATGCAAAGCTCTACCTAAAGATGGGAGATCTATTGCAAGCAATGTCGTGGCTTAAAAACTCAATAAATCAAAATCCTCTAAATGATGATGACATCTTTGTACTGGCGCAGCTGTTATTAAGAAAAGCTAATTTTGATGCTAGCCGACTTCTTTTAAATAAGTGCATGGAACTAGACCCTACGAATCCTGAATACAGAATTGCCTATGCTCGATTAATTTATGAAACCCAAGATGATCTTGCAGCGATTGGGTACTTATTGAGCCTCAAGGACGATTTTGGAGACCATCCAAAAATAATGTCTGAAATTGCGATCTTTTATTACCGTTCAGGAAAAATAAAAGATTTCCAGGACTACAAAACTAAACTTGAAAAAGACCATAGTACGGATAAAGCGCTATATGAGTTTTTAATTAAAGCAGCTCTTCTAGATGATCGAAATAAAGATATACCTCCTTTGGTAGAAAAATTAGTGGCAATTGAGCCAGGTGATTTAGAAAGCATGATGACCGCTGGAAGAGTGTTGTTTGAAGATGGTAAATTAGCGGAGGCGGCAAAGTGGTTTAAGCGTGTAAAGGATAAATTGGATTCTTATCCAAAAGTTTTGTATTACATGGCGAAAATAGATTTTCTTTCAGGTGATTTAGATGGTGCCTTGAAGAAGATTGAAGAAAATGTAAAAGCCAATGGTGAAAATGATGATGATCTGGTTTTTATGGCACAAATATATCTAGCGAAAGATAAATTTGTGGATGCAGAAAATTTATATAGAAGAGCTCAAAAAATTAATCCAAGATCTTACGACGCGATTGTTGGACTTGCGGATCTTAGCACAAAACGAAATAACCATGATTTGGCACTTGATCTATATAAAAGTGCCATCAAACTCAGGCAAGATGAGCCCCTCGTGCATAAAAAACTTGGGGATGTTTACAGGCAACTTGGTCAGGGAGGTCTGGCCATCGAATCCTATAAATTGTATCTTGAAATGGATCCTGAAAGCCCTCATAAAAGCAATCTAGAAGCTTATATCAATCTTATGAAATAGGTGAATTATGTTAGACATTAAAAAAATTGAAATGGATTTTCAAACGGTAAAAGCAACTCTCTCAAATAGAAACTTTGATACTTCTATTCTCGACGAAATTGTAAGCTTAAATAAAAAAAGAAAAGAATTAACAACGTCATCAGAAACTAAAAAAGCTGAAGTTAATAAACTCTCTAGGGAGATCGGTGAGTTAAAGAAAAATAAGCAAGATGCTGATCCACAAATGAAGCAAGTGGCACACTTGAAATCCCTTATGGAGTCTGAAGCAAGTGAGCTCGATGAAGTTCAAAAAAAACAAACAGGCCTTCTTTTAAATATCCCAAATCTTCCCGATCAATCAGTTCCTGTTGGTAAAGATGAGGATCATAATGTTGAAGTTAAAAAATGGGGAAATCCCAGAGTTTTTGATTTTACACCTGTTGATCATGCAGATATCGGTGAAAAACTAGGAATGCTAGATTTTGAGTCAGCAGCAAAAATTACGGGTGCTCGATTCGTGGTTTATAAAGCGGGAATTGCTAGGCTAGAGCGCGCCCTTATTAATTTTATGCTGGATCATCAAGCAACGAAAGGTTTCACAGAAATGATGACTCCTTTTATCGCGCATGAAAGGTCTTTGATCGGAACGGGAAATCTTCCGAAATTTGAAGATCAGCTTTTTAAATTAAACTCAGAGCAACCTTGGTATCTTATTCCAACTTCTGAGGTAACACTCACAAACTTAAAACGTGAACAGATCATAGAGGAAAACGAGTTTCCATTCTTATATGCCGCTTATTCGCCTTGTTTCAGATCAGAGGCGGGTTCACACGGAAAAGATGTGAAAGGTCTTATTCGGATGCACCAGTTTAATAAAGTTGAGATGGTTTCCATTTGCTCTCCGGCGCAATCCGAAGAAATCCACCAAAAAATGGTAGGGAGTGCGACTGAAATTCTCGAGAAGCTGGGACTTCCCTATCGCCAGATCATTTTGTGCACCGGGGACATGGGTTTTGCATCGCAAAAGACATATGACTTAGAAGTTTGGGTTCCAAGCCAAAATAAATATCGTGAAATTTCCTCCATCTCAAACTGTGGTGATTTTCAGGCCAGAAGGGCCAATATTCGCTTCAGAAACAAAGAGGGCAAGGTCGAGTTTGCCCATACCCTTAATGGATCTGGCCTAGCTGTTGGCAGGACAGTGGTTGCGATTTTAGAAAATTATCAGCAAAAAGATGGCTCAGTGCAAATACCTGAGGCACTCATTCCTTATATGGGTGGGATGAAAGAGATTCGTAAATAACCGATTGTCTTTTTTCCGGTCTTTCTTTATATTAAATGACTCGACGGAGGACTGGCCGAGTGGTTTAAGGCAACAGTTTTGAAAACTGTCGTGGGTTAACGCCTACCTGGGGTTCGAATCCCTAGTCCTCCGCCACTTTTAAATTCATTGTTTTGTTTGTTAAGCCATATGCGGAGACGTGGGTGAGTGGCTTAAACCACACCCTTGCTAAGGGTGCGAAGGGTAATTCCTTCCATGAGTTCAAATCTCATCGTCTCCGCCACTTTCTAAACTTCTATAAATTCACTGTTTCAATCATCGTCTTAGAAGTCGTTCCGTCTTCAAGTTCAATGTTGACCCCAATCACTGAAGCATTATCAAGTAAAGGCCAATCTGATTTAATCGTTACATCCGGAGATGTCACAATAGAAACTGAATTTAAATTTGGAATACCCAAAATCTTTGCTAGAAATTTACGTTTAAGCATGAGTTTATGAGTAACCGTTTTTACAAGTTGACCGTTAAATTCAATAGAGCTCTCAGAAATAGTTTTTTCTTTAACCTTATAAGCAACAGAAAGCTCGCCCTTATTTGATGCGAGATCAGAAAATGATTTTGCCTTTTTCGTTATATCAGTAATTGTTGTTTCAAAAACCTGAAGTTGAGTTACGAGCATTTGAATTTCTTTAATTTCTTCGTCTCTTTCAGGACGAGAGCCATCAAGTCTCCAAGCACCGACGGCATTTTTTCTTTCTTCATCCATGAGAATCCAATATGGACGCACAACTGTATCATCTCTTCCGGCAATCATGTGAGCAGTGAAGTTGTCATTCGTTTTAACGGAACCAACATAAACAAAGCGCTGACTTTGTTTTTTAATTCCTAAATCCCTAGAAGTTTCTTCTGAGAGGGTCGTTTCAATATTTAGTCCAAAGGCGGAAATATTTTTTGGTCGAGATTTTAAAAAAGAAGTATCAGTGATTTTTCTTTCATCACCCGGAAGAACGAGATCCCAAAGAGAAGATAAAGAATCAAAAGTTAAACTATCATAGGTATGCTGGATTCTTTTTAAGAATGCATGTTTAAAGTCATGTCCAGCGGCATATGGATTTTGAGAAATTTCTTGAATGGCACTAATAACGAGAGAATCATATTCATCTAAATTTTGAACTTTTGATCTCCCCAACCAAAGGGCCGTGGCAAATCTCTCTCCCATGTCGTGGGCCTCAAGACCAGGTTTATAAATTTTGGGCTTATTTTCAGAATCAACTAAGGCGCTAGAGTCTCTAAGAGTAGATCCTCTTAGCATAATGTTACCCACCTCTCCATTAGACATTAGAATGTTTGCCATATAGTCGGCAAAACCTTCGTTAAATCCAGAGATCTCCTGATTAACAGCGTGGGGGAATAACTTATGAAAAAGAGAGTGCCCGGCTTCGTGAGCAATGACTGAAGGATCAAAGCCAGATCGATTAATTTTATCGCCGAAGAGAACGGCCAAAGGATTTGAAGTGGCCGGAAGAAAAGTCAATGAGCCATCTTCTGGATTGAAAAAAGCATTGTTGCGCATTTTTTTTGATGTTCCAGGATTGTTAATTTGTCTGTTGGTTAAGACCTTCATCTTTGAAGTTGGCTGAAGATTAAAACGATCTTTCGCCATTTTATAAAAACGATTGACCCAGTAATAAACATTCTGCTGCTCAAGAGAATCTTTTTCTGATTTTGCATCAGCTTGGGAACAGTTTTGAAAACAAACGATAAAGTTATCATCGTGATAAAAAGATTTTGGAAATAAATCGGTATAAGCTTTTATGGGCCGGTCAATCACAACAGATCTTATAAGCTCAGAAGGAACTTGATCGTTTCCTACTTTTTTCCATAAGTCCTTATTTTCTGCCAGATAGTAGTTATCGATAATGTTGATATTTGATCCAGCGAGGGCCAGGTTCCCCATTGATAAAAGCAATGCGGGTACGATGAAATTGGCCTTTAAGTTCATTTCTGAATCCTTGGATTGAGTTTTTTAAGCGATTTTAGCGACATGGCCACCAGCGTCAATCTCAAGAAATGAAACTCTCACGTTTTTGAAAAAATTACATTTTTAAGTAAATTTTTAGACACTCTAAAGAGCTAAGAACACATTAGGGTTGCGAAATTGGAAGGCTTGCCCTATATTTCGAGCTCCATACCTCATATGCGCAGCCGTAGCTTAGTTGGATAGAGCACTTGACTACGAATCAAGAGGTCCTACGTTCGAATCGTAGCGGTTGCGCCATTTAATCCCTAAAATAATTTTAAAGACGGCAAGCTGATGTGATGGATCCTAAAATAGATCTGAAGCCCCATGGCCTGTTGGTTGGTATGGAAGGTTCCGGCCCCAATAAGGTAAAGATTATTTTTACTCGCTGTTTGATAGACACCAATAAAACTTTCTTTCATTTCCCGGCTACCTTGAAATTGGACATGCTCATACATAACACCAAAAAGTTCTTGGGCCATCATCTTACCTACAAGAAGTTTTTTTTCAATTTGAACCTCATGGTCAGCCTCTCCTATGATGACATTTCGCCAATCCGCCATAGGTCTATTGGGATCGGGAGAGTTAAGAGTGTCCGTTTTGTAATTTCCAACTGCAATCCATCCCTTAAAACCTAAAACCATTTTCGTTTCTATGAAATTTCTTTCAAATTGACCGGTACAAGCTATTTGGGTGCAGTCAAAAAAAGGAAAGTTAAAGTTTGAGTGTATGATTTGTTTACCGGCCGATAGACCTAAGATTGAAATCGGAAAAAATTCAACTTCTCCCTTGATGCTATTAATAACCGCCGATGTACTAGCACCAATACTAGGTCTAATGAGTCCATATTTAAAATCTGTCTTATTTTCTTTTTTGCCCCAAAGAAGTTGATTATATCCGGACTCGGCATAAATTTCGGCACCAAAGGAAGGCAGAGTTCGGCCCTGAATACCTCCAGAAAAATCGATCTTAGATTTTGAAAAGCCATCGGTAGTGATCAATATCGAAAATAAAAAAAAGATGTGTTTTAAATTCTTCAATGTGTCTCAATTCCTTTTTGGGAGCGTCTTTTCTCAATTGCTAAGTATAAAAGTGGTAGAACGAAAATCGCTAAAATCGTTGCAGAAATAATCCCACCAACCACAACTGCTGCAAGTGGTTTTTGAACTTCTGCCCCAAGGCCCGTTGCCATCATCATGGGTAAAAAGCCAAAGGCATCAACTAAAGCGGTCATGAGAATTGGCCTAAGAAGAACAAGGGTACCCTCTTTTACCGCTTGTGAAGAAGAAACACCCTCATGAGCGAGTTCACGGTAGTAGCTTACGAGAATCACACCATTTAGAACTGAGATCCCAAATAAAGCAATAAACCCCACACCTGCAGATACAGAAAAATTTAGTCCCATGAAGGCCAATACAAATATACCCCCCACTAAACTTAGAGGGACACAACAGAAAATAATCAGGGCCTGCCAAAAGTCCCTAAAGACAAGGTAGATAATGAAAAAAACCAGCATCAAAGTAAGAGGAACAAGTAACGATAAAGATTTTTTTGCATTCTGAAGATTTTTATAGTTTCCACCCCACTCCAAAGAATACCCAGAGGG
>Ga0164292_10000850_pt1 | contig 24389 bp, 27 predicted proteins | sample GEODES117metaG_FD_111486 | JGI IMG/M metagenome (GOLD analysis project Ga0164292, IMG submission 111486) | Eutrophic lake water microbial communities from Lake Mendota, Wisconsin, USA - GEODES117 metaG | ecosystem: Environmental > Aquatic > Freshwater > Lake | place: USA: Lake Mendota...
ATTAGTGGAATTATAAGTGCTAGAATAGCGATTAAAGCCGGTTTTACTCCAGTAATATATGAAAAAAATAGTAGTTTTGGAGGAGTATGGTTGACACATAGTTATATCAATTGTAAATTACAGACAACCAAATATGCGTATAGTTTTAGTGATTTACCAATGCCTGAAAATTATCCGTTATATCCAAGTGGTAATGATGTATATAAATATCTAGAGGGATATATAAAAAATCATAATTTAGAACAATATGTAAAATATAATTCAAATGTTCAATCCTTAAAAAAAGGGACGAATGAATGGGAAATCTATGTAAATAATGAAAAATTTTTTTATAAAAATGTGATTGTATCAACCGGATTTTACTCTTCTAAAATACAAAGATTACCAAATAGTATTTTACCAAATGAAATTACAAATATTGATATTTTGAAAGATAAAAATGTAGTTATTATAGGGAATGGTCCAAGTGGTTGTGATATGGCGAATCTAAGTATAGAATCAGGAGCTAAAAATACAACATTATTATATCGTAGTCCTAGATGGATATTTCCAAGATATGCTTATGGAGTTAGTACTCATTTTTATACTTGGCGTATTTTTTTACTAATAGGTTATTTATTACCAAATCAATTATTACGATTAATACTAATACTATTGTTTTGTATTACGTATTTTATATATGATAGTAGTGTAACATTTCCAATAGAAAAACCATCTAGAAAAAATATAACATTAAATGAAAATATATTTGATTATTATAAAAAAGGGTTATTACAATATAAAAAAGCGAATATTAGATCAATAACACAAAATAGTATTATTACGGATGATACTAATTATGAATATGATATTTGTATAGATGCTACTGGATATAAAACAGGTTTATCCTTATTAGGTTATGTAGATAGTTTACCTAAACTATATAAAAATATAATATTTTGTGGTGATATTAGTTTAGCTTGTATTGGATTTGTTGCTACTTTTAATTGGATACAAGTGTCTGAATTACAAGCCGAATGGTATTTTAATTTATTATTACAGAAAATTAATTTACCTAATATTATGGAACAAAAATTATGGGTAGGTAATAGAACTATAAATTATAGTGATTATGATGATTATGCTTTTTTAGTGTATGAATATATGGATCTACTCTATAAAGATTTAAATCCAAATTATAGAGTAAATATATCAAGTTATATTGGTATTAATCGATTAGTAAATAAATAATTATTTCTTGTAAATATAAAGAGTATTTTACGAATACCAACTGTCAAAAGAACGTTGATGATTTTGTTTATAATTTTCACACCATTGTTGAAGTGTTTCTAATTTTTGGTTTTTTTCTATTTCTGATAAAGATTTATTATCAGTTATATTTATTTTTTGTTCTTTACAAATAATATCAATTGTTTCATCATAATTGTACCAATTCCATCTACTGCGCATTTGATCTTCTTTATAATCCCACTCTTTTAAGTTTGATCTAGCATATATTTCATTATATAATTCATCCCTAGTGCTAAATATTTTAGGTGATGGGTCTAATACATATAATTCCAAATCTAATTGACTTTTACCACTGTATTTAGTTTGTCCTTTCCAAATTTCTTGGTTTATATATTTAGTTGTAAAGCATGTAAATAGATTATTATGAAAATAAAAATCTGCTTTAAACTGCTTCTTGCCTTTCATTATGTAACCTTTGTATATGATGTATCCATTAGAACTAAAATAATGATATGGTTCGGACATGGATAGAATTCTATTTTGCCATAATTCCATATGCTTGGAGCGAATAATTGCGAATATTGGTAAGGTATCATGAAAATAGAAATCTAGAATCTTATCCCCAAACTTATCGTTATTTTGTGCCCATGTTATAAGTTGTAGCTTACTATCTAAACTCCATAAAGTCCATATACTATCACTATAGCCAACTATAAAAATGGGCAACATATGATGAAATTTAATAGCAGTGATACTATTTTCGATATGCTTAAAATGATAATAAAGTTTAGCATTAGAAAAATTTTGTTCTATTTGAAATATCTGTATTAAATTGTTTTGAGCAATCATTAAAAAAGGTAGACTTGGATGAAAGGCAATATAATAATCAGATGTCTGCACTGGTAAAACAAATAATTCAACTATTTTAGAATATTCATCAATAAGCCTACATACTGTTATTGAATTAGAAATTTCATTAAACGTAATAAATATTGGCAATGTTGGATGAAAGGATGATATTTTTGAATTACTATTTGTTTTATAATTTATTTTAAATGATAAATCTATTTTTTCCCTTATATATTTAGACTCTTCAATGTTAGATACAAATCTTACTCTACCTGTGAGTGGGTCATGTGTTGTAGCATATACTACACTATCTCTTGTAGATATACTCGGATTTAATCTTGCTGTATGTCTGACTTCCATATTGAGTTTGTTTGCTAAAATGGATGACAATCCGCTTTTTACTATACCTTTTATTCTTGTAGGAATATTATAATAATATATAAATATATCACCTTGACCATTATCACATAATATTAATGGAAGTATATTATGAAATCGTATTTCAATAAAAGGCATAGGGATATCTATTTTTGATTTTGGCAAAATACGTCCAGTATCTATATTTATATTCATTATCTCAAGTGTAGTATTATCTGATATAACAATTAATGGTAAAGAAACATGTATATGACGATGTATTATATTTTCATAGTCTAAATCAAATTGTTCACTCAATATGTTACTTACTTGTGTAATATTTATTTTGTTTGGTATAACTTGAGCTGTAGTAGACCTATTTTTTTTTTCCATGGGTTCATCGATATGGACAACTGATTCAAATTGTTTAGACAATTCGACAGAAACGTCACCGGTTAAACTAGGAGTTTCTTTTTTCAGACTTATTGGTGTAGGTAAAACATCAGATACGGGAACTTTTGTTTCATCAATTTGTAAAACCATTACAGTTTCCTCTCTTAGTGGACATACCAATTGTTTTTTTTGTAATTGTTTAATATAAAGTTGAACGATTGGTTTATCTATATTTTCTTGTCTAAGTAAGTCTTTTAAATTGATTAATTGATTTAAGATTGGTGTAATTTCAGCACAACCTATTTCTAAATCTCTTAATCGTGTCCAAGGAATTTTAGACCATAAGGTTTTACATGCAATGTTTTCACATGGAATATCCATTATATATATATATAATAAATTTAGTATATCATAAATTTATTATTTACGATTTGACATATTTTGTTGTAAAGTATCTATAGTAGATTGTATTTCCTTTCTACGTGTTTCAATTTCCTTAATTCTATTTGATAAATTTTTTTCACTATTATCGATTTGATTTTCAGCATTCTTTAAACGTAAAATTTCTGCTAATAAACGATTTCTTTCTGTTTCGTCCGCAACATTTTCATCATCTTCAACTAAACATTGGTCCTCTTCCGTTTCATCGAGTTGACGAATTTTAGTCTTAAATTTTAACACAGACCATCGGTTGGGATCTCTTTGGGTAAAACTATATAATTCAGAACCTATGGTAAAAGCAGTTATAATTGTGATTGTGCCTACAATCCACATAAAATATGGATTTGTTTTTAATGTAAAAATAACTAAACATAGTATAGCTAAATATAAAAATAAATAGCGTAACACATTAATCCAATCCGATTTCTTAATACTTGAATTTTCGGATATTTCTACTTGTCTGCGTGTAGAATTTAAATCTTTATCTAAACTCATTAATCGTTCTTCATTTGTAGATAGTTGTCCATCCCGAAAACGATTTACACTACTAATGATATTATTATGTGTGTCTAATTTAAGTAATTCTTTTTTAAATGATTGATAATGTGTTCTTAAATCTTCTACATTCCTATTTTGTATAAGTCTAATATCGTTATCAATATCCATAGTAAATCTATATATATTGATAATTATATTTTATTTTTTTATAGAATTTAAAACTATATATACTTTTGATATAATATTTTTAAATTAATTTACCCAGCACTATGTTACTGTTATTCTAGATATTGTTCCTGGAAAATTTTCACCAGAGTAATTAATCCATCCGCCAATAGTAACAGGACCATTTGTTGGAATAACATAACCACTAATTGAATTATTTGTAGCTGTTTGTGTAGTATTGTTATTTAAATTTGTCAATACTAAAGTAAGTGATGTTGAAGTCATTGTAACTTTTAAATTATAATTTACATTAAGTTGAACATTAAATGCTGGAGTAGCAAACCATGTTACGGATTGCCATGAAAAATGAATATTATTATTATAAGATACCCAGACTCCCCATCCACGCCAATTTACATTATTATACATATTACCTATAAGTGCTCTCCAACGGCCTTGTCCACCAGTAACATTAAAATTAATATTCATTTCCCAATTTGGCATGGACCCGATAAGAGGAAAATTAGTTAGAGATAATGTAGGTATGGATGGATTAGATATACTAAATAATTCAGATACTCTACAGTATATTTGTTCGTATATTCTCATATCTTGAATTACCTTCCTTAAAATATTAATGATATCCCTATTCGAATTTTCATTAAATTTTCTCATAAATTGATTATATATAGGAATACTTATTCTATTACGTATATCTGTTGTTAATGCCCTCATAACCGAATCATTAAAATTAATATTAGCATTTTGAAGTAATCTATTAAATACATTTTGAATATGTAATTCAATAGCTAAACGAATAGTTTTTTCCATGTCATTTTGATTAAAATTATATATTTGATCTATATTTATATTTTTAACATTTGTATTTATATTTTCTATAGCTCTTGCTAATAAAATAGCTGCGTTATATAGATTCGTTTTAATTCCATTCACGATAGGTCCAGACATTAGCTGATTTAATCTAGTATTATAATCATTCGCAATAGCAGATAATCTATTATCAATATATAATGAACGATTTATTTCTCTATCTAAATTTGTAGCGGTTCTATTTAGAGCATTATATAATTGTTCATTTTGTTGGTCAATGTCATAATAAAAACATGATGGTAAATTATTCTTTCTATCCATAGGACCAAAGTCATTAGAACAATTGTTGATATTACTATTACTACATTGATTTACAAATTGTTCCTTAGTTTTTGAATCATATAATATAATTATAGATAGTATTACTGCGGAAAAAAAAATATAATAGAAGTATTTCATATATATTTAATAATTATAAAAAAATATTAAATACTAGAAATCATTAATAAATAAAATATTTTATTACAGATATAATATATGTATATCTATATATTAATTGGTTTCCTAATTGTAATATTATTATCTTATAGTAAAACTAAGGAAAATAGAGAAGATTTTGAATCTTGCTATTTAAATGTTGGTAATACGAAAAAGAATGGAGATACCACATTTTTTACAAACTTTATGATGGATACTTATTTTGATAGAAACAGTGCTTTAAATAATTTAAAAAATGTAGATAATAATACAATTAAAACATTAAGAAACTATCAATCTAATATATTTAAAAGTAATGACGAATATAATCGTCTTAATAATGAATATAATAATTTAAATAATAATATTGATAGAGAATTTAATAGATTACAAAGTGAACTTAATACTAAAATAAATGTAGCAAATACTAAAAAACAAGAATCTACAAATAAATTTAATACAATTGATAGAAATATGAGTAGTGTTTTTAATGATAGAACTGTTTCATTAGACAATAGTATTAAACCTCTTGTCACTAATGCTATAACAAACAATCTTAACCAAATAGGTGATAGTGTTGTTGATAATATAAATAGCACAACTATTTTTAATAATCGTATGACATCTACATCTTCTAATATTAACAATTGGCAAAATATACCAGGTATGAGTTCTCCAATGCGTATAGATCCAGAAACAGGTAATGTTCAATGTTTAAGTTATGATGGAAGAAATTGTCAATGGAATAATAATAATTTATCACAAATAAGACATAATGAGGTTAAACCACTCACGTGTGGTGAAGACCATAAACGTATGTGGGGCATTACTGGTTATGATACAAGAGGACACTGGTGTAATACAGTGAATAACTTTATTGCGCAAAATAATATCAATCAAGTCGACTGGTCAAATTGTCCCGTTGGATGGACAAATGGTGATAGAGAAGGAAATACTTGTATTGCTCCAAGTAATTATCCCGGTCCATGTGCTAGTACATCTTACTTTAATGGTTATACCGCTCAAAATAAACAAGGATGGGCAGCAGGGTGTACGGCTAGATGGCCATTTAAGGTGAACAATATTAATTATATCAATAATTTAAAATATACGTATAATAATGGTATATTTGTGAAAGCTTTTCGGCTTGGTCCTAACTTTAGTCGTGGAAGCTTGATTCAAGAAAATGTAATGACAACAAATATAAATTTTAATTGGGGAGTTGGTTTAATTTTTGGTATTCGTGAAAATAATAATATATCGAATACTGATATGGTATTTCTTGAATTTACTGGTTATATAAAGAGTCCTACAAATGCTTCTAGATTAAGATTTAGATTGACAAGTGATGATGGAAGTAGATTATTATTTTCTAATACTAATTCTGTAAGTAATATGAGTATGATTATTGATATGTGGCGTCCTCAAGGTGCCACATCTAGAGATAGCGCAGATTTAGTAGTACAACCGAATATATATTTACCCTTTCAAGTTCAATATTTTGAACAATATGGAGCGGCATCTTTACGATTAGAATGGTCAATTAATGGAGGCGCTTTTACAATCATACCTGCTGAAGCATTTTATATGAATAATGAAATATGTAGTTTAATTAACCCAGATGTATCAATTGTAAAATCAATAGCGCCAACGATAGTAAATATGAATTGGAGCCCATATAACTTTTCAAGTTATGCTACGTGGAATTGTCCTTGTTTTGCTTTCTATAGGTTGATATATTCTTATAATAATATATTATCGATGCCTTCTGGTGTGAATTCAGCGCAAAACTGTCCAACATATTGTAATCCCAGTTTGACATATACTTTGAATATGAGTAATGTATCAACTATTAATAATATTTCTAATTTAAAATTAATATTACAAGTAAGTAATGATAATATTACATGGCGTAACTCTCAATGTCAGCCAATTCAAGTATCAACTAATCAATCTAATTATACTTTTAATTGTTTCACATCACAATCTTAATAAAAAAATCAATAATATTAATATATGAAATATATTTATATTATAGGATTATTATTGGTATTTATGCTAATTGGATATGTATCTAATAAATCAAGTATGAATGATAGTATTGAATATTTTTCAGATGGAGTTAGACTTAAAGAGTGTGAGACGCCTACTAAAATATATGATACATTTTATAGTAGTATTTATGATGAATTATTAACATCTCCAGCTAGAAATCAATTTGAGGTTTTACAAGTGAGAGAAACACTATTAAAAAAGTATAAACATGGTAAGCCAATGATTCTAGATATAGGATGCGGTTTGGGACATCAAGTAGACTTATTTAATCAATATAAATATAATGCGAAAGGATTAGATATTTCAAAGCATATGATAGAAAATGCTAAAATAAAATATCCATTATTAGATTTTAAGAAAGGCAATATGACGGATAAAACATTATATGAACCTAAATCTTTTACCCATATTACTTGTTTTTTTTATAGTGTTTATTATGTAGAAGATATTCATCAATTATTTGAATGTGTAAACAGTTGGTTAAAAACAGGAGGGTATTTTATAGTTCATTTGGTAGATAAACGTAAGTTTGACCCAGTTTTAGAAAAAAGTAGTGGTTTAATCCCTTTGTATAATCCTCAAAAATATAAAAAAAAAACAAAAACCATATTAAAATTTAATAATTTTAATTATGAAGCTGATTGGGATTTAGATAGTAAACCTGTGATATTTAGTGAAATATTTAAGTTTAAGGATGATAAAATACGTAAAAATAGACATACATTATTTATGTTTCCAATGAAAAAATATGTAGATACTGCTGAACAAACAGGATTTAAATTAAGAAATACTATAGATATGTCTATATCAAATCATCCATTTAATTATTTATTTTGTTTTGAGAAAGTATATGGTTGAATTTCATTTATATCAACAATATCATAATCTTTACATTCATCATCCATAGTATTATTAGATTGAACTATTATATCCATTTTTTTATTATTAATTCCTATACCCAAGCATTGGTTAATTTTATCTGATATATGAAATACATACTCTAATTTATTTATTATGTTGCCCATTTTCTTTATATATTATATAAATAAAATGAGTCGTCGAGCTTTTTTAATTGGGTGTAATTATATTGGAACTAATAATCGATTATTTGGATGTATAAATGACTGTTTACTTATTCAAAAAATGTTAATAAGTAATTATAATTTTAATAATGAAGATATAATATTTATGCGTGATGATATATATAATTCAAATCATACACTTTATCCTAGTTGTGATAATATTAAAAAAAATTTAGATAATATGATTGCTGATTGTTTTCTTAACAAAAGTGAATTATTATATATACACTATTCAGGGCATGGTAGTTTTCTAAGAGATATATCAGGTGATGAAATTGATGGTAATGATGAATTTATTGTTCCAGCCGATTTTTTTGTTAGATATAAAAGAATTACAGATGATGAACTATATGAACTTTTAAAAACAATTCCATCATATACAAAATGCTTTATGGTATTTGATTGCTGTAATAGTGGCACTATAGCAGATTTACCTTTTAGTTATACTTATCAAAATAAAAGTTTTGTTGAAAAAATTGAGAATCAAAAAAATGATTTAAATAATAAATCTACAATAATTTGTTTAAGTGCTTGTAGAGATGAGGAATATGCTCTAGATGTAACTAAAGACGGTATAGCTAACGGAGCAATGAGTCTAGCAATATATTCCGTTTTAAATAGTAACAAATGGATATGTAATCTTAATACATTAATGATTGATATTTATCAATACTTATTATTAAATAAATTTAATAGTCAGAGACCCATTATGTCTTGTAATAAAAATATAAATCTAAATAATAATTATTTTAATTTTAAAGAACCAAATCCCGAAAGTACTATATTATATATAGATAATGTACCTATTACGATAAATGCGCCAGCTCAACCAGCTCCAGCTCAACCAGCTCCAGCTCAACCAGCTCCAGCTCAACCAGCGCCAGCTCAACCAGCGCCAGCTCAACCAGCTCCAGCTCAACCAGCGCCAGCTCAACCAGCGCCAGCTCAACCAGCTCAAGCTCAATCAGCTCCAGCTCAACCAGCGCCAGCTCAACCACAAACTACATCTAATATATTATCAATACAAAATTTATTAGAAATGTGTATTAAAAATGAGTTGTTTACAAAACAACAATTAAAAGACTTAATTGCGAAAATAACTGCTTAGTTATAAAAAGTTATATATAATATATATGTTAGATTGGATATATACGAATTTAGGGTCTATATCTCAAATTATATTATATATAACTGTATTTTTTATTGTATTTGGATATATTTACTATCAAAGTAATAAAGAACATATACTAAATAATTGGAATGAATATCGAATGAAGCCATATATTATACCTATAGCTGGATTTATAAAGAGAGATGTAGGTAAATCTTCAATAGAAAGTAGTATTAAAAATTTAGGAGATATTATATGGACATTATTGAGAAAAATATTTGATATTTTAATAAGTCCATTACAATTTATTTTAAATATTATAAGAAAAATAATAGGAGATATAGGTAAAGTTATTGATAAAATACGTCAACAAATGAAAATAATGCGTAATTTTTTAATTTCAATCGTAATGAATATGATGAAGCGTATTGAAAATATAATAGCTGCTTCTATTTTTACATTTGGGAAAATAAATGATATGACTAAACGGCAATTAGGTATATATCAGAATTTAGTCTATATGTTACAAACATTTGCTGTAACATTAACAACATTTATAAGTGGAACATTTGGTAAATTAATCGATGCTTCAGAAGTAGGAATATGGGTTTTACCAATATTTACATTAGGAGCTCCCGGTATAGTATTTCCTTTAATGGCAGTGTGTTTTACGCCTAATACAGGTATACTAACCAAAAGCGGAGAGAAAATGATTTCTAGTATTAAAATAGGTGATATTATGTGTGACGGTTCAGTAGTAATATCTAAAATGATATGTATTAACATAGATAATATTTATTCTTATAATGGCGATTATGTAAGTGGAAGTCACTATGTATATGAAAATAATAATTGGATTCGTGTGTGTGATAGTGTTAATAGTAAGGAAGTTGAATATTGTGGATATTTATATAATATTAATACCACCAGTAATATGATATATTCAAATCATAATATTTTCTTAGATTATGATGAATATAATAGTCGAGAATTATCTGAGAAGGAAAATCAAAGTTTTTTATCTAGATTAAATAATATTGAATTTAAATCAGATATATATAATTTAGATGGAAATAGTCGTTACAGAATAGGTGTAGGTTGTGATACTTTAATTTGTGGTAAAAAAATTGCTAATTTAGAATTGGGTAGTAAATTAATAAATAATGATTATGTGTTAGGGATAGTAGCGCATAGTGTAATAGAAAGTGATAATGTGTATTTATTATATGAAAACTATATGACGGAATGGGTAAAAGTATTATATAATAATATATGGATTTGTGTGCGTGACCATCCTAATGCTGTATTAGTAAATTATGATAATGACAAACTCTATAGTATAATTACAAATTCTCATACTATACAATTAGATAATGGTGTATTTATTCGTGATTTCTTAGAATTCTAATATATTATAAAATAAGGTTCAATAGACACATGAATTTTAATGTCTATTGATTCTTCTTATAAATAGCTATAGGTTTAAATTATAAACATAACTAGGATTTATTATATATGATGATGTAATATTATACCTAATTGCTTATAAATAACAAAGATAACGAGTGATATTTTTATCGTAATGCTTGTTGAAATGTAATTGTCGCACCATTTATTTGAGAAGTAGTTGTGTTTATACCTTCATTATATTTTTGATTAATTTTATTATTAATTTGTTGATTTCCCGGTAAACCGGAAATATATGAGTTTACTGCTGGTTCTAACTGTCTATTAATAGTATTATTAATTGTAGTATTCATAACATTTCCTGCTGATAGAAATTGGTAAGAACCAGGCCAAGAACCATAATTATGAGTTTGTACACCATTCCTACTAGTTCCTACATAGTTTCCCCTAGGTCCCATCATTTGAATATATACATCTCCCGATTGTCCATTAGTAAGAACTCCAGCATGAACAGCTGCCATTGATATAGTTGAATCATCTGTATAAATATTGGTTCCCCAAACAGTTCCTCCACTTAAAGAACCTACTACATTTATTATAAATATTGTTGTTTGAAATCCCGTTCTATATGCTGTCATGTTTCCGGGATTTCCAATACGGCTTAAGGTAAATCCATTAGGTATAGCAGGTGTATTACTAACACTTAAATTTCTATTTACAATATCATTGTATTTATTAATAATAGTATTTTTGTTATTATTTATAAAACTGGCATCATTTGCCAGAGTATTTTTAAAGTTATTAATATTGTTGGTTAATTCAAAGCTTCGTCTGTTAATATTAGTAGCTAATCTTGCCGTGGCATCATTCAGATTAGAAAAATTAGTATATAATGTATTATAATATGATCCATAATTATTATTAGCCAAACGATTTTCTAAGCTATTATTTTTATCAACAATATTTTGATAACTCGTACTATATATGTCAAAACTTTTTAAAAGATTATTATTTTGAAATTTTTGATTAAAATTTTCTATAAATATTTTTTGACTAGATAACCGATTGTAATAAGTTCCTAATAACATAATAATAATAATTAATACAATGTAAATAATCCAATTTGGAAACATTTATATTATATTATGAATATATTTTTCTAATAACTGTCAACTACCAGTCTATATATAATTGATGTGCCTATATTGGGATTTTCACGTGTTATACGACATATATCGCCGGGTTTCATACCATACCATTTAGCGACAGGGTCTCTATCTAAAAGAGTTGGTAATTGTTCCATTTTATTTAAAAAATATATTTCTTTTAGTTCATTTTTAATAGTAGGTAATAATAATTCGTGTTTAGGAACCAGAGTATGTTTCGATATATTAAATGTGAGTTGTTTATACCAAAAAATCTCATTATATATACTATTTGTTCTAGTTTGTGATTCATTTGGTTTTTCTCTTGTGCAAATAATTATAATTAAAATTTCTTTATTTTTTAAATTATAAATAGACCTAAATTTTTCAATATTTGTAGATAGTCCCTTAGTATCTTGTAAAAATATAATGGCAATTTTTTGATATTCATTTTCAAAATTAAAATTTAATTGTTGATAAGGAGATCTAGATATATTAGCATTATTATATATTTCTTCAATTGCTTCAAATGGTATCATATTATATAAATCTAGACTACCTCTTTCAAACAAACATCTAGATAATTGTTGTTCAGAACGGTCGTATAACATTTCAATTACATTTTTTCTAATTAGATAATAATCACGAACGGTTATGTCCATATATTATATTATTAGATTTTAATATATAAGTATGTTATCTTTTATTCATAGATATAAAAAAAATACGTATTTATTAATAAATAGTAGTTACCTCTTGATAGAAGACCCATGTCATTATAAATCAATTTATGATTTGTTTAGTAAATATTATACAAAATCATTAGAATGTATTTTTTATGGAACAAATGTATGTTTATTTCGTTCTAATGATATCGTTTATAAAATTTCATTTCATGAAAATAGTTTAAGCTATAACTTTAAATCTAATAATTTTGGTATTGTATATGATTGTATAAAATTAAAAAATGGTCATACATTAAGTATATTAGAATTTATTAAAAATATGCTAACAAATCAATATATATTTAGTAATAATAAAGTTGATCCATTTATTTTATTTTATAGTTTAACAATTGATTATATGAATGCTATATCAATCCTTCATAAAAATCAAAAAATTCATAGTAATATTAAACCATTAAATCTTATGATAAATAATAATATAGGGAAATTAGTGGGTTTGGATGATCTTGTAGATATAATTCCAAAACAAACATACTATTTTTATACGTCTGGTTCTGTAGAGTATTTAGCTCCGGAACGGTTTAAATATTTTAAAGATACTGGATTTTTTGGAATGACTAGTATTTATAGTGATATTTGGGAATTATTATTTAGTATTTTATGTATCATTAATGTAATAGAATCAGATGAATTTTTTTTTTTATTATATAATAATCAAAATTTATTAGAATATTATTTATTAAATCGTTTTGTAAAAATATTTAGACTTGAATACACGAATACAATTATGGTTTTAGTGTCTAAATTTGTGAGTCTATGTGTTATAGGCTTACATATTAATCCTATAAAAAGAAAAAAAGCAAATTATTATTTAGAAAAATTAATAGGTTATAAAAATATAGTATGTTAAAAGTATTTGTAGACTATCGAGAAAAAACATTAATAAGTTTATTAAAAATTAGTATAGAAGTAACAAATTTAGAATTAGGCGATATAAAGTTAGAATATAATGATAAACCTATTTTAATTATAGAGCGTAAGAGTATTAATGACTTAAACAGTAGTATTCGTGATGGTCGTTATCATGAACAAAAACAACGTTTATTATCTAATATAGATAGACACCGTATAGTGTATTTAATTGAAGGTGAAATGTCAGATCACCAAAAATATATAGAGCCAAAAAAGATATTTAGTAGTATATTACATACAATATTTCGTGATCGTCTAATTGTATATAGAACAAATAGTATTATAGAAACTGTAGAGTTTATTACTGAATTAGTAAATCGTATACAAACGAAATCTGTTGATTGGATAAATTATTTAGATGGTAATTGTTTACATAATAGTTTGGATGTGGATAAGAAAGTGTATGATAAAGTGGCATCAAAGAAGTGTGATAACAATACTCCTACTGTAGCATTTATTAATATGTTAGCTCAAATTCCGGGTTGTTCCACAAAAATAGCTGAAAAAATAGTTGAAACGTATAAAACGATGCCTAATTTAATTAAATGTCTTGAAAATAGTGGTGAAAATTGTTTAAAAGAATTAAAATTAGATAATCGTAAATTGGGTCCTGTTTTAAGTAGTCGTATATATAATTATTTTTTTGGAATAATAACGGAATCATAAATATGATTTACTCTTGTTTCTAATCTATCTAATTTTTGATTTATTATATCTAATAATTTCATTATATCTTTACTTTGATCATTTAGAAATGAAAAATTTGGACTACATGATTTAGAATACTTATTTTCAACTTCCATAGGAGATGGAGCATAATTTTCAAAAATATTTCCACTAGGTAGGCTTTCTGACATTCTTCGTGTATTTGACGGTATTATAAATTCTGAATTATTCGTATAACTTCGTGATATTTGTATTGGTCGAGTTTTATGAATGATTTGAACATTTGTATTTTCTTGAATGTTATAGAATTGTAGTGTTTTTGTTTCATCCAATTCTATGCCTTTATATAGTAATTTGATTTCCTGATCAATAGGAATAGATATATGTCTGTGATTTTTTTGTATTTGATTTTTAATATCACCGATTGATTTTTCTATACTTACTAAAAAATCCTGATTTTTACCTGAAACAGTATAAACAGATAAAGTAATCATTATATATTATATAATAGTAGTTTTCTTCTAAAATAATTATTTCACTAGAAAACTATTGGCTATTTCCTGAAGTATTGCGACGGGCAGCTCCGCCACGACCACGAGTAGGGGCAGTTCCGCGGTTTCCACCAGTTCTGCGTTGAACGGTCTTGAAACCATCAGATGAACCAGTCGATTGTTGACTAGAACCGGCTGGTCTAGTGCGACGAACCATGAGACGAGTACCCTGATTGTCACAAAGGAGAGAACCTCCTTGAACACCGGTGACATTTACAGCATAGTCACGGTTAGATTGACTATCATGATGAAGGTCAAACTCAATATATTCTCCAGGATAAAGGGTGCGGAAAACACCATTTTGAGAAGTAAGTCCAGTGTGATGAACAAACACTTCCGCATTATTACTAAGATTATTTACAAAACCAAAACCCTTACGATTATCAAACCACTTAACACGACCGGCTACACGAGATTGAGAACTCATTACTGCTAATTTATAACTATATAATAATAATGTGTATTATCTTTATATAGTTTTATATTTTTTAATTTTTTAACCTTATTGAGAAAAATGAATAATAAGCATGATTCCGGTTATATATATTTTTTAATAACCTTGTACCCAATTCGATTGTGACCCTTGAATACAATATTGGTTATTAAAAGTCTGCATACATGTATCCTGATTGGAACCTGGTACTAAATTACTTTCAGCATCATTAAATTGTTCTTGACTTGTAAAAGGAGCAAAAGCACATTCTGTAGCAGCAGCTACAGGTTCAGGGTTTTCCATATGTTCTAATCCTATAGGAGCACCAACTGACTTGACACCCGAAATTACACCCGTGCTTACATTACGAACTCCACCTACTACACCAGAACCTATTTGACGAACACCTCCAACTACACCACCTCCTAATTCTTGAACTCCACCTACTAAACCACTTCCTAAATGTTGAGCACTGCCTACTACACTTCCACCTAATTCTTGAACACCGCCAACTAATCCACTGCCTAATTTTTGAACACCGCCAACTAATCCACTGCCAATTTGACCAGCACTGTTTAATAAACAATTACCTAATCCACTAACACCTGACATTAATCCACTACTTACTTCCTCAACTCCGCCTACTAAACCACTTCCTACTTGACGAACACTTCCAACTACACCACTTCCTAATTGTTGAACACCTCCAACTAAACCACTTCCTAATTGTTGCGCACTTCCGACAACACCGCTTCCTAATTGCTGAACACCTCCTACGAGTCCACTTCCTAGTTGTTGAGCACTTCCTACAACGCCACTTCCCATTTGTTGAACACCACTTACAACACCACCACCAATATTTTCGACATTACTAACTAGTCTATTTCCAAGTTCCGGGTTTTGATTGGTTACAGCACCTTGTTTAGCACTAGGTAACCAGGATATATGACCGGGAACTAAAACACTTTCACTTGTGTTATATACTTTATATTTAGCAGCAGTTTGAAGAGTAATAACAAAAACAATAGAAAGTAAGATAGCTGTTAAGGGGTCTTGAGTTGCGCTATATACAATTAAAGCAGCAAAAATGACCCTTACAATTGTAGAATCCATTAACAAAGCAAAATTTTTAGGAACATCTGGAGCTACAAAAGCAGCATATAAAGCCAAAAAAACTTTCAATGAAACAGATACATAACTATTGTTTAATAAACTACTTAAACTATTTTCTGTAGTATCTAAAATTGAATTAACACCCTGTCCAACATTCCTTAACATTTTTTCGGAACCGCTAAAAATTTTCTGTGACATATTATATTTTAATAAAAGAAAATAAAAAAACTTTTATTAAAACATCTCTTTATATTGACTTACTATATTATTAACATTCTTTTCTGTTTGGTCTAATACTAATTTATTTTTACTACTTGTGTCTTGTATTATTTGACTATAATCAAGAACAGGTGAATAAAAAGGAGGTTCACTTAATAAATTATTTCGATCGGTTAATGGATAAAAAGGTTGACCCACAAATTCTGCTTGCGCCATATCGTATGTAGAACAACTTATTGGACTAGGTCCCCAATTAGAATTATTAAAATGTTCTTTTTGTAAATTTTCAAATAAATTACCCGTTTGAATTAAATTCATAACAACCATAAATACAATTACAATTACTAATGACATTACAAGACCTAATTGTCTATTTGAACTAAATATTACTAAAAACATAACAAGTGACCTAAATGCTTGACTATTAAACAAATTTCTTACACTGTCTGGCAACTTAGGAGATAAACGTGGGCCATAAAATATTAAAAATAATACTAAAATACCGAAAAAATACGTAGAGCCTACTATATTTTCTAGATTAATATCCATTATATATTATTAAATATATATTTTATTTATTTAATTACTATAATTATTATTAAACATATCACATGCTTTTTGAATATTATTTTTAATATCCATAAGTCCTTGGCTATTATCTTGTAAATTTCTTCTATTATTGGTTCTAGTTAAATTTATATTTTGTTCATTTGAATTGGTATTTTCGAGTGAATTAAATACTTTATTTGTATATTCATCTAAACAAGTTGTTCCCTGTTCAAAGTATAATTGTTTTTTATTATTAAAATAATCCTTACACTTGTTTGATAATCCTAATTCGGGGTTATTATTTACATTATTTGTAATTTCATTCATTTGTTGTCTAAAATCACCAGTATCACTCATTTGATTATCTTGTTGTTGTTGTCGCATATTATTTCTTTGGTTATCTTGTTGTTGTTGTCGCATATTGTTTCTTTGATTATCTACCGGTTGTTGTTGTCGCATATTGTTTCTTTGATTATCTACCGGTTGTTGTTGTCGCATATTGTTTCTTTGATTATCTATAGGTTGTTGTTGCGTATTGTCTTGTTGATTATTATTTCTAACATTTTGAGAACTAGCATTATTAAGTTCCGCATCCATTTGAGCTTGTTCTTCAGCATCTAATTCAGGATTTTCAAAATGTTCAACAGAATTATATAAATTATAATTAGAGTAATATTCATTGATTTGTTGTTCAAAATCTTCCTTAATATTTTGATTCATAACAGCTGACATTAAAATCATAAATAATATAGCTACAACTAATGATAATCTTATATCACGAAGACTTACAAATATAACTAATAACATAATAATAAAACGAAAAAATGAATGATTAAAAGCATTACGTATAGGAGATGGTAATTTAGGGGATAAACGAGGTCCATACATTGCTAATACGATAGCTACAATACCAACTACGATAGGATTATCCATAATTTTAGTAAGAGTGTTTTCAACAGTTGCCATTATATATTTCTAATATATATAATTTCTACAAAACAAAAATTATACATATTATTTATTCATCATATTTTTTAAAAAATTAAGAATACTATTAGTAGTTCTTTCACCTTGATATTCAACTATATCATTATTTTCATTTTCAAAAATCATAGTAGGATATCCACGAATATTATATTTTTTAGCCTGATCTGGATTTTCTTCACAATTTACTAATTCTAAACTACAAGGTATACTTTCTGATTTAACAGCATCACTTAATTCTCCTTCAAATATAGGCTTAAAATTACGACAATGTCCACACCAATCGACATAAAATAATTTTAATTTAGCATTAACATTATTTTCCATATGTTCTACTACACTAGGTATATTATGATATTGATTAAAATTTTCCTTAAATTGAACTTTTTTCTTTTCCAGAGCAGGTTTTTGATAATAAGCAAAAATTAAGAGTGCCGCAAACACTAATAAAAGTCCTACTAATAAAAGTAATATTTTGTCCATATATAATAATAATACATTTTTAAAACATTCTATAAATAATATTATTAAAAAATACAAATAATAATGGATATAAAATGAAATGTTTAATTTTTTCAGGCGGGGCTGAAAAAGGGATAGCTTATATAGGTATCCTTAAATTTTTAGAAGAACATAAATTATTAGACAAAATAGAAAGTATTTATGGCACATCGATTGGAGCAGTAATTGGAACTTTAATATCAATTGGATATACATATCGGGAATTAGAATATTTAATAAAAAAAAGTAATGTTAAAGAATTAATTTTACCAGATGAATTTAATATAGATAATTTAATAAATTTATTTGGCTTTCATGAACCCCAAAAGTTACATAGATTAATACGATTATTAATAGATAAAAAAACGAATGTACAAAATATTACATTTAAACAACATTTTGAAAAATATAAAATAAAAATAGTTATTACAAGCTCATGTTTAAGTGAATATAAATGTTATTATTTTAGTCACGAAAATGTTCCTGATTTACCCATATTTGACGCTATTACAATGAGTATTTGTATACCAATTTTATTTCAACCTATAAAATATGATAATAAATTATTTGTTGATGGAGCGTTATATGATAATTATCCGATATTTGAAGCAACTCAAAAATATAAAAAAGAAGATATATTAGGTTTTTTTTTATTAAATAATCATAGTTGTAAAAAAGAAATAGATAATATTCAAGATTATCTTATTGTATTATTAAAATCAATTGATGTTAAATTTGTTTATTTACCTATTAATTTATATAATGATATTACTATATCACTTAAATTAAATCATATAATAGATACAAAAGATACATTAAAATTAATTGAAATCGGATATGATTGTTTTAAGGAATATTATTATAATAACATTCAACGATTTCATAAAACATTATATATTAATATGAATAGTATTAATAATAAAGATATCGTAATAAAATATAATGATGATACATGAAGGATTGTTAATCATACTAATATTAGCAATTCTTTTTTTTAAAAATCAACAATATAGATATGCTTTAATAAGTTTATATTTATTAATATGTAGTTATTATTATTTTAGTCTAAATAAAAAATTAGGATTATATGGATTATATTTAATTTTATTTTTAATAATGACTGGAATTATTCAATACAGTAATGAAGATTTTGAAAATTGTAATGACCATGAACATGAACATTTTAAAAATAATATAGATAAGAATGATGAAGAACAGGGTATTGAGCAATTTGGAATTTCTGATAAATTTAGTGAATTACATAATATTATTCATAAACTTACAAAACCAAAATAGATTAAATATATTCAATATAGAATATATGGATATATTGAATTATTTGAATACGAGTATTCATAATTTAAATAATAATAAGTATTTTATAGGAATTATGATGGTTTTATTAAATTTAGGGAGTAGATATATCTTTTTAGAATTAGGTAAAACTCATGATATTTTTTTTAATCATAAAATAGTTAGAAGAGCATTAATATTTACAATTTTTTTTGTTGCTACACGTGATATAATCGCATCTGTTTTATTAAGTGTATTCTTTATTATATTCTTTTTAGAATTAACCCATGAAAAATCAGCATATTGTATTATACCGAAGGGATATGTTAAATTAGATACTAATAATGATGGTTTAGTTAGTGCTGATGAAATTAAAAGAGCATATTTAACATTAAAACACGCAGGAGAAATAGAAGCATTCAAAAATAAAAAAAAACAATAGTATATATAATGAATTGTCCATCTGTAGCATACGACATTAATTGGAGAAGAAATGACAAACCAATTGGGGTTTTATTTAATTCCCCACATTTTCTCGTTCAAGTTCCGGAAGATATGGGAAATAATAATGTTAATTTTAATACAAATCGGCAATGGACTAATGTTAGAGGATATGGTAATATACTTGTTTATAATGAAACAAGTGAATTTCCTATTGTCCATTTCAGTGTTCATCCATGGAATAGATAAAATTAATAATACAATATATTATTAATCTAATTTATTCGTTTTAATACGATGCGATGAATATAATCTAAAATGATAAGCATAATAACACCTAATAATAAAACTATAAAAAAATCAAATATATTAAATACGCCTTTTCCAGTGTCACTACTTGATTTTTTATCGATTTTTTTTAACATTGATTTCAGTTTTTCATTTTGTCCAATTAAATGTTTAATGATATCATTTTTGTCTTCATGTTCAATAGATAATTCTTTATAGGATCTGTTAACATCATGTGGTTCATCTTCATCTGAAGTAGTATTATCTTCTACTTCGGCAATAATTTGGTCTATACTATCCATTTCTTTTTTTGAATTTTTATTTTGATTAGGTTTTTCTTTCATAGATATTTTATGAATTGGAACATTTGGGGATTCATGTGCTTCAAAATAATCTCTATCATAAGAAGTTAAGGGGGTTTCATTATTGTTATAATTATAATTTGGTTTACTACTATCTTCAGGTTCTGCCATATACCTTTCATTCTTTTGATTAAATTTTAAGACTTGGTTTTTATAGTCGGGTATTCGATTAATGGGACCCGTATGTTTTCCTAATCTTTGATTTGTTCTACTAAATGATTTTTGAACAGGCATAGATTCTTCAGCACACTTTTCAGGATAAATACTATTGCCATCATTTTTATAAACATCTGAATTTTTATAACCTACTGGTGCCCAAGCTTCTTCTAAACTACAATAAGGCATAGTATATATTCTATATCTGTTTTTTTTAAAATTAGAAAAAAAATTGATTTAAAATTAAATTAAATATAAAATAACATAGTATTGTATTTATAATGAATTTTGGGGGACATATATCATTAATTAAAAGAGATACGAGTGAAAGTGAAAGAATATGGTATATTAAACAATGGTATATCTTGTATTTTAAATCAAAAAATAGTAATGATTATAATATTTCTCTAAGTATGGCTAATTTATATATAAATACATTTTATGATGAAATGAAATATAGTGTACCAAATATAAATGGTATTTTGGAACATATTGATTTAAATCTCGTTTAAATTATATATTTTTTTTAATTGTAAGAGTATAAGAAATGAAGAGTGTTTATGTCTTTGGAATATCTTTAGCGATAAGTGTAGCTATATTATATTTGTTATGGCAACAGAAAAAAAAAATGGAAGAAATGAGTAAATTAATTGGTAGTATTCAGGCTCCTCAACAAAGTAATTTAGATAGGGAATTTATTTTATTAGAAAATCAGCGTATTCATAAGAAAATAGAGGATTCATATGGTCATATTCATCAACAATACGAACAAGTATTAATGGCTGTAGATAATATTCCAGTAATTAGACATAATAATGTATATTCTGTAGATGATGATGAAAGTTCAAATGTGCCAAGTTATCATGAAGAAGACTTGATACATATTAATAATGTGGAACATATGGAATATAATTTATCATTGGACCAGAATGTAATTCATGGTGATAGTATAATGGGTGTAGATAATAACAGTAATAGTGGTAAACAAGAAAATATTACATATGATAAAAAAGATAAATCTCACAGTAGTAAAGAAATATCAAAAGATATAAGATCTGAAAATAATTCAAAAAGTATAATAAATGAATCAATCCAAAGTAGTCATACTTCAAATGGTATTTATCCAAAATTAATTGAATTAAAAAATCTTTGTAAAGAACGCGGACTTACAATATCTGGTAAAAAAGATGAATTGGTACAACGTCTTTTGAATAGTGGATATATTTTTTAAATTAAATTCTATTATAAAATATATTTGTGTTATAGTATATACTATGAATAGTGCTGGTTGTTATAAAACTACAAATAACAAATTTTTTAATTGTCCACCTCGTATGTCTGATGGAAGACATTTTACAGATTATAGACCAACATGTGATGTTAATAATTTAGTAGCAAGTAATAATAATTTAGTTAGTTCTTATGATTATCGTCAATATTTAATTCAGAATGCTGATAAACTTATGGATATTAATCGGGCTTTAACTGTTCAAATGAATAGTTGTGGTCCATGTGTAGAACCTTACGAACAAGGAACTATGCTTCCAGAACAAACTAAAACCACTTGTGATAATAATGTATGTAAAAATTCTATGAATGTTCTAAATGGTTTAGGACTTGGTAGAAAATATAATGATACTGATTGTGGAACACAATGGAATTGGCCTAAGAATGTTCCATACAGTTGTTGCGGACAACCAGTTGATTTATTTAATTATTATAATAGTAAGGATATGATTAATAATAATAAAGACTATCCAAGATTAGCTATGCCAAAGGGAGGAGTTTCTCTAAGAGGTGGTGACCCCGCTCCATATGGTATTTAAAATAGGGTATTTAAAATAGGGTATTTAAAATAGGGTATTTAAAATAGGGTATTTAAAATAGGGTATTTAAAATAGTGTATTTAAAATAGGTAATATTATAAAAAAATAATATTATTTATTTTACTGAGGTGGTTTAAGTCCCCAAAAGTTTTCAGGATATTTATTTACAGAAGGAAAAGCACTATCACGGCAAATTTGCTCTTGAGTTCTAACCGGTAATTGGTCTCGACCACTATAAAATATAGGACTATATCTAGGCCATGTAGATGGTGGGGGAGCGTAAGTTAATGTTCGAAAAGGCACTCCATCACCTAATTCAATTTTATGAACTTCTCCATCTGCCTTATCATGACATATTTTTATATTTACATGTGGTTTAACATAAACGGTTCCTAATCCAATATAATATGAATTCGGATAACGAATACGAAATTGAAAGTTACCATTAACTGCTTTTACTGAACCTTTATTTGGTGAATTTTCATATGCCATAATAGGATTAGCATATGGTAAAGCGCTACCGGCATAACTTAAGCTAAAAGTTGGAGGATTAGCTGCCCAATATGTAATAAGCGCTTCACTGGGAGCTCCATCTATTTTGCCTTTTACTAAATATTCTCCATTACCTAGATTATTAACGACACCTTCACATTTTAAATTTTCATTCAAATAAGTATTAATGTTATTTTGACAACTCATTATATATATAATATACGCTTTTTTTTAGAATTAAGACTGTCCAATTCCTTTAATTTCTACTGAACTTTTTATCACAGGTTTTAAACTTTCTATGATTTGCTGAAATGTTCCTAATTTATAAAGTAAAACAATAATCAATACAAACATAAATACTAAAATAATAATTATACTAATTAATAGTTTACTATCTCCAAACAATGTTTGACGTTGTATATTTGTTTTATTCATTTTAGCACATCTATCCTGTAATTCTTTATCAGTCATACACATTATAGGATTACTTTGATTTTGATTATTTCGGTCACTACTGTTAGGATTAAATAATATTGTTCTATTGTTTAATGCCTGTGTTTTCCTAGCATTATCACCAATCACACCCACTATTTTATTATAACTTACATTACTTATATTCGCAAATTTAGACATTACTATCCATATAGCACCTTCAGAACAAGGAAATTGAATAATACTTCCATTATACATGTAAAAACTTTTTATTTCAGGTAAAGCATTAAAAATATTCCATTCACTTGACATATTTGAATTTATTTCCTTATCTATTGTTGTAGGAATTAAATGCGTCCAATTATCATAAAATAATCTACTGGG